>Ga0210409_10000304_pt1 | contig 92996 bp, 82 predicted proteins | sample IncBWH17MmetaG_FD_161649 | JGI IMG/M metagenome (GOLD analysis project Ga0210409, IMG submission 161649) | Forest soil microbial communities from Barre Woods Harvard Forest LTER site, Petersham, Massachusetts, United States - Inc-BW-H-17-M | ecosystem: Environmental > Terrestrial > Soil >... | reverse complement strand
GGACACCACGCGCTCGGCCGCGGTCGCACTCAAGCCGATGAACTCCTGCTGCACGACATCGAGCACCACGGGCGCAGCCCCGTCCGCCAGCCGCCCACCTCCCAGGAGGTCCACCGCGTTCTGGCCTTCGGCGAGCTCGCGGGCCGCTGCGCTCGATGCCCCGTGCACCGACAGTATGTACACCGAGGCACCGGAGATGCTGCGATCGGCGATCGAGTCGGCGTGCACGGAGACGAAGAGGTCGGCATGCGCGGCGTGCGCCCGCTGGATGCGGTCGGGCAGCGCGAGGAACTCATCCCGGTCGCGCGTGAGCACCGCGCGCATCCCGGGCTCGGCGTCGATGCGCGCGGCGAGCGCCCGTGCGATCGCGAGCGTCACATCCTTCTCACGCGTGCCGCCGTGACCGATGGCGCCGGGATCCACTCCCCCGTGGCCGGCGTCCACCGCAATGATGACGTCCCGCTCGCCGTCGCCCGGCGCGTGCGAGGCCCGCACCACCTTCGGCGCCGCCACCTTCGGCGCCGCATCCGTCGCCACCGCGGGCTCGCCGAGCGCGACGCTCAACTGGCGGCCGGCAGCGCCCGCGCCGGCCGTGGTGCGTAACGGCACGGCGGACTTGAGCTGCACCACGACGCGCAGCGTCCCGCCCGGCTGGTGCCCTAAGCGCACGGCGGTCACGATTCCTGAGGGCTTGGGCACGACCATGCGGCCGCTGGCACGCGTGTCGGGAAGATCAATGACCGCGCGGTCGGGATTTTCGAGCGTGAAGACCTTCCCGGCGGGCCCGTCCGTCAGTGCGAGAGTGATGAGCGCTGTGTCCGCGGTTGCCGACAGCTGAATGGAGCGCAGCTCCGCGGCGGCCGCCGTCGAAAAGACGGCCAGCTGTATGAAACCGGCGGCGACTCCTCCGATAAATACCTTTCTAATCATTGGGTTCGCAGCGCAATCTGTCCTGTAATCTACGGCGTTCATGCCGGACTTTCAACTATTCCTCGAGTCGCTGGTGCCTTTGAGTTGGACCAGCCAGGAAGCTCCGAGTGCGGAGGCCGAAGAGACCTCGACTTCGTGGCCCGCACTTCCCGCGCTGAACGACACCGTGAGATCCGGCGCCGGGAGGCCTCCCCCGCCACGCTCGGGCCATTCGATGAGCCACACGTGCTTGAGTGCTGCCCACTCGCGCAGCCCAAGGGAATCGAGCTCGGCCGGCGACTGTACCCGGTAGAGATCGAGGTGCACGAGGGTGCCGGCCGCACTCCTATAGAGCTCGAGCAGCGTGTAGGTGGGGCTCCGCACCAGGCCGGTGACGCCTGAGGCGCGGGCAAAGCCGCGTGCGAAGGTCGTCTTGCCGGAGCCGAGCTCACCGCGCAGGTACAACACCGCGAGTGCCGCCTGCGGTGCGGGCCGCGCGCCGGCGAGCCGGAATCCAAGCTCCTCAGTCTCTTCTGCCGTCTGCGTCCGGGTGCGCACTTCGGTCGTCAGGCTAGAGGTTCACGGCGTGGTGCAGCTCGCGCGCCAGATCGCTCGCCAGCACGCCACGCTCGCCGCCGCGGGCGGCCGCATCGCCGGCCATGGCGTGCACCAGCACACCGACCCGCGCGGCCGCCCAGGGATCGCGACACTGCGCGAGAATTCCTCCGATCGCACCGGTCAGCACATCGCCCGTACCCGCACTCGCCATGCCGGGATTGCCCCGATCGCACACGGCGGGAGTCCGGCCGGTGGCGCCGACCAGAGTGCCGGCGCCCTTGAGAACGATGGTGCCGCGGTAGCGCGCGAGCAGCCGATCGAGCGCCGCCAGCCGATCCTGCTGAACTTCCTGAATCGTGGTGGCGAGGAGCCGCGCAGCCTCGCCCGGATGCGGCGTCAGGATCCAGTCATCGCGCGCTCGCACTTCAGCGTCGGCGAGCAGGTTGAGCGCGTCGGCATCGAGCACCAGCGGCTTGTCCGCCGCCAGCACCGCATCGAGCGCCGCACGCGCCCAGGGGCTGCGCCCGAGGCCCGGGCCGATGGCGATGACATCCGCGCGCGAGAGCGCCTCGGTGAGCACGCGCGGCTCGGTGAGCGCCAGGCAGATGAGCTCCGGCCGGCCGGCGGCGATCGCGGCCACGTTCTCGGGCGCCGCGGCCACCGTCGTGAGCCCCGCCCCCACGCGCAGACAGGCCTCCCCCGCGAGGCGCGTCGCGCCCGGCATGCCGCTGCCGCTGCCGACGATCAGCACCCGGCCGAAGTCGCCCTTGTGGGCGGCGCGGCGCCGGCGCGGCAGCGCCGCGTCGATCTCGCTCTCGACGATGCGCGTGAGGCGCGGCGCGAACTCACCGGGGGTCGGGCTGAGCTCCAGGTCGTCGAAAAACAGCGTCCCGGTGTACTCCGGGCCGTCACCGACCAGGAGTCCGGTCTTCAGCGCGACGAAGGTGACGGTGGCATCGGCACGCACGGCCTCACCGAGCGGCACGCCCGAGTCGCTGTCGAGACCCGAAGGCACATCGAGTGCGAACACCGGCCGCCCGCACCCGTTGATCGCACGGATGACCTGCGCGTGCTCGACACGCACCGCCCCCTTCACCCCGGTGCCGAGCAGCGCGTCGATGACGATCTCCCCTTCGGCGAGCAGCGATGCCTCGAACGGGCCGGCCCGCCCGCCGCTCGTACGGAAATCCGCGAACGCCTGCCGGGCGGCGCCCTTGAGCTCGCCCGGATCGCTCGCCGCGAGCACCGTCGCGGTGAGCCCTGCCGCCTGCGCGAAACGCCCGAGCACGTAGCCGTCGCCGCCGTTGTTGCCGCCGCCGCAGACGATCACGACGCGGTGCGCCACGGGGTAGCGCGAGCGCAGGTGGCGCAGCGCCGCCTCGCCGGCGCGTTTCATCAGCGTGTAGCCCGGGATTCCCAGCACCTCGATCGCATGGGTGTCGAGGGCGCGCACCTGCGCGCTGGAATATAGGGCGATCGGCAGTGCCATCAGGTCATTATACTGACGAGGGTGATTGCGCCATGACGGGGCCCGCCTCCATCGACCTCACAGCGGCCAAACGCGCGCTGGCCACGCAGGCCCGCGCCCTCGGCTTCGACGCCCTCGGCGTCACCGCCCTCGACATCCCCGAGGACGAGCGGCATCTGCTCAAGTGGCTCGACGCGGGCTTCCACGGGGAGATGGATTACATGCGGCGGCACGCTCGCCTGCGCGCTCACCCGCAGGAGCTGCTCGCCGGCACGGTGCGGGTGGTGAGCGTGCGCATCGACTACTGGCCGGGCGAGGCGCGGGCCGCCGCGGCGGTGCTCGCCGACCCGACCCTCGGCTACGTATCGCGCTACGCGCTCGGCCGCGACTACCACAAAGTGCTGCGCCGCGCGCTCGCGCGGCTCGGGGCGGATCTCGCCGGGCGCATCGGCCGCTTCGGCTACCGCGTATGTGTCGACAGCGCGCCGGTGCTCGAGAAGGCGCACGCCCGCAACGCCGGTCTCGGCTGGATCGGCAAGCACACCAACCTGATCGCGCGCGACGCGGGCTCGTGGTTCTTCCTCGGCGAGATCCTCACCGATCTGCCGCTGCCGGTGGATGAGCGTGCCAGCGCCCACTGCGGAACCTGTCAGGCGTGCATCCCGGCCTGCCCCACCGGCGCGATCATCGCGCCGTGGCGGCTCGATGCACGGCGCTGCATCTCCTATCTCACCATCGAGCATCACAGCGCCATTCCCGAGGAGCTGCGCCCGGCGCTCGGCAACCGCATCTACGGCTGCGACGACTGTCAGCTGGTCTGTCCCTGGAACAAGTTCGCACGCGCGGCGGCCCATCCGGACTTCAAGGTGCGTCACGCACTCGATGCGACCTCCCTCCCGGAGCTCTTTCTGTGGAACGGGGCGCAGTTCGAGCAGCGCATGCGCGGCTCGGCGATCTATCGCATCGGCTACGAGCGCTGGTCGCGGAACATCGCGGTGGCGCTCGGTAATGCACCGACCTCTGCTGCCGTCGTGAGCGCGCTCGAGGCCCGGCGCGAGGATGCCTCGCCCCTGGTGCGCGAGCACGTGGCGTGGGCACTCGAGCGCCACCGCCGCGTGGCCTAGGCTACCGCCCCAGCACCTCGTCAAGATGCGCGAGCACCCTAGCCTCCGGGGCGTGACACCTGGACGTTGTCGATGAGCCGCGCCCGGCCCAAGCGCGCGGCCGCCAGTACTACCAGCTCGCGCGTCTCCCGATCCGGGGCACCCAGGTCGGCGGCTCGGCGCGCCGAGAAGTAATCGGGCCGCAGTCCCGCGCTCTCGAGCGCCTGGACGCCGAAGCGCTCGATGCTGGCGAATTCCCCATCCCCGGCGCGCACGCGGCTCGCGGCCGCCTCGAGCGTCGCAAAAATCACCGGCGCCAGCTTGCGCTCCGCGGGCGTCAGGTACTGGTTGCGCGAGCTCAGCGCCAGCCCGTCGGTGTCGCGCAGCGTCGGCGCGCCGATGATCTCCACCCGCATGCACAGCTCGATCACCATGCGGCGGATGACGGTGAGCTGCTGGAAATCCTTCTCGCCGAACACCGCGACGTCGGGCTCCACGATGTGAAAGAGCTTGGCCACCACGGTGCTGACACCCTCCATGTGCCCGGGGCGAAACTCGCCCTCGAGGATGCGCGACAGTACCGGCACTTCGACCCGCGTGGCGCGCTCGGCGCCGTGCGGGTAGATCTCGGCCACGTCCGGCATGAACATGAGGTCGCAGCCCGCGTCGGAGAGCATGCGCTCGTCCTCGCGCGGCGTGCGCGGATAATGGGCGAAGTCCTCGTTGGGACCGAACTGCATCGGATTCACGAAGATGCTGGCGACGAAGCGCTCGCCGTGGCGGCGCGCGGCGTCGATGAGGCTCACGTGCCCGGCGTGCAGGTTCCCCATGGTCGGCACGAACACGACGCGCGCCCCGCCGGTGCGCCAGGCACGCACGCGCTCGCGAACCGCACTGACGGTGGTGACGGTCTCCATGGCTTAACGGTCGCGGCGGGCGCGGCTCGGGCGCGATTTCAGAAACAGTGCTCGGGCGCGGGGTATTCGCGCTGCTTCACGGCGCGCACGTAGCGCTTGAGCGCGTCGAGGTTGTCGCCCGCGCCCTCCATGAAGTTGCGCACGAAGCGCGGCTTGCGTCCGGTGGTGATGTCGAGCATGTCGTAGGTCACGAGGATCTGCCCGTCGGTGTCGGGTCCGGCGCCGATGCCGATCACCGGCACGTGCAGCTCCGCGGCGATGGTCTTGCCGAGGGAGGCCGGGATGCATTCCAGCAGCACGATGTCGGCGCCGGCGGACTCCAGGCGCCGCGCCTCCTCGAGCAGGCGCGCCGCGGTCTCGCGCTCGCGTCCCTGGACGCGGAAGCCGCCGGTCTTGTGCACCGACTGGGGCTTCAAGCCCACGTGCGCACAGACGGCGATGTCATGGCCCGCGAGGAACTCGACGATGTCGGTCTGCTTGCCGCCGCTCTCGAGCTTCACCATCTGCGCGCCGCCCTCCTGCATCATGCGCACCGAGTTGGTGAGCGCCACCTCGCGCGACGGGTAACTCATGAACGGCAGGTCGCCGATGAGGAACGGACGGTGCAGGCCGCGGGCCACGCAGGCGCAGTGATACACCATCTCGTCCATGGTGACGGGCACGGTCGTGGAGTGTCCCTGGATCACCATGCCGAGCGAGTCGCCCACCAGCACCATGTCGACATCCGCCGCATCGAGCAGCACCGCGAAGCTCGCGTCGTAGCAGGTGAGGCTCGCGATCTTCTCGCCGTCCGCCTTCATGCGTGCGAGCGTCGAGAGCGTGACCGGCGGGCGGGTGGCGTCGCGTTGCAGATGCGTATACATAGGGCGAACGGCCTGAGTGTGCCTAGGCGGACCGAGTGTACTTAGATCGCGCGGCTGCGCAACGGATTGTAGTAGAGCCGCCCGCGGCTCATGCGTTTGATGGCCGCGAGCAGCTCGTCGTAGTCGTGCTGGTTGCTGATCGGGTCGATGGAGGCGGCGTTGACGATGAGGAGCGGCGCGGCCTCGAACTCGTGGAAGAAGCGCGCGTAGGCCTCGTTGAGCCGCTCGAGATAGCCGCGGTCGATGTATTGCTCGTAAGCGACGCCGCGCCGGGCGATGCGCTCGAGGAGCACGTCGACGGGCGCCTGCAGGTAGACCACCAGGTCGGGCTTCGGCACCTGGATGTCGAGCCGGGCGTAGAGCTGCTCGTAGAGCGCGTACTCGGCGTCATCGAGCGTCACGCGCGCGAACAGCCGGTCCTTTTCCATGAGGTAATCCGCCACCCGCACCGGGGCGAAGAGGTCCGCCTGCTTGAGTGAGGCCAGCTGTTGCGCCCGCTGCAGCAGGAAGTGCAGCTGGGTCGGCAGCGCGCCGGCGCGCGGATTTCGATAGAAGCGCTCGAGGAACGGGTTCTGCCCGGCCTCCTCCAGCACCCCCTGCGCCGCGAGACTCGTGCACAGGCGGCGGGCGAGGCTCGACTTGCCGACGCCGATCGGACCTTCGACCGCGATGAAGCGATGGGTTGTCTCGTTGGCCATGTGCAGATGAGCGCGCGTGCCTACAACCGCGTCAGCCCCTCGGCCGCAATCCTGCCGGCGAGCTCGGCGACGCGCCCGAGCCCGGGCAGATCGAGATCCGGGGCAATGTCGGCGAGAGGATACAGAACGAAGTTGCGCTCCACTATACCGGGGTGCGGCAGCGTCAGATCCGGCCCGCTGCGGCGCTCGCGCCCGTAGGAGAGCAGATCGAGGTCGATCACGCGCGCGCCCCAGCGCTCGTGCTCAGGAGGACGGCCGAGCGCCGTCTCGATCGCGCGCAGCTCGTGCAGGAGCGCGCGCGAGTCGAGCTGGGTGAGCACAGCCGCGACCGCGTTCACGAAGTCGGGCTGGGCGATCGGGCCGAGCGGCCGCGAGCGGTAGAGCGGCGAGGTGAGCACGACGCGCGTGAGCGGCACCTGCCCCAGGCGCCCGAGGGCCTCCAGCACCTGCTCGCGCGGCTCGTTCAGGTTGCTGCCCACTCCGATATACGCGGGGCACCACAGCGCCATGCCTAAGTTCCGTCAGGACGGGGAAGCGGCCCGGGCCTTGGGACGCCGGCGCCTGCGCCGCCCGCCGCGGCGTGCCGCCGGCGGCCCGCGGGTGTCGCCCGCGAGCGCATCCGCCATGCGATCACGCTCTTCGGCCGACACCTCCTGCAGCCGCGTCCACCATGCCGCCATCTCCGGCGGTGCCAGCCCGAACTCGGCCCGCAGCAGCAGCAGGTCGTAGCCGGCGCGAAAGCGCGGATGCTCGAGCACGCGCAGCGCCCGCCGGCCGCGCGGATGCTCGAGCCGCGGCTGCAGTGCGAACATCTCGCGCACCCCGAGCGCAAAGCGCTTCGGGATCGCGATGTGCGTCTGCGCCTCGCGCATCGCCCGATCGCAGGCATCGAGGATGGTGGCGAGCTCGTGCCAGCGCTCCGGCGGCGTCGCCTCGATGATCGCGGCCACCGGCCCATATAAAAGGAGCGCGAACAGGAAGGTCGGGGTGACCGGCTTGTCCTCGATCACCCGCGCATCGGTGTTCCTGAGGCCGCTGAGCAGCAGCTGCTCGACCAGGCTCCCGGGGTGGCTTACGAAGTAGGAATCGACGCTCGGCATCAGCGCGGCGAGCAGCCCGCGGCGCCGCAACACCGCGAAGCTGCGCGCCCCATGCCCGGTGAGGAACAGCTTCAACGTCTCGTCGAAGAGCCGCGCCGGGGGAACCGCCGAGAGCAGCTCGCGTAAGGTGCCGATCGGCCGCGCGGTGTCCGGGTCGATGTCGAAACCAAGTTTGGCCTCGAAGCGCGCGGCGCGCAGCATGCGCACCGGGTCCTCGCGGTAGCGCGTTTCGGGATCGCCGATGAGGCGCAGGCGCCGCGCGGCGATGTCGTGCACGCCGTCGACGTAATCCCACACCGAGAAATCGGCGATGTTGTAATAGAGCGCGTTGGCGGTGAAGTCGCGCCGCCAGACATCCTCGTCGATGGTGCCGTAGACGTTGTCGCGCAGGATGCGCCCGCTGGCATCGAAGGCGCGCGCCGCGACCTCCTCGTCGAGCTCGGGCGCCTCGCCGTCCTCGGGGTCGGCCTCGGGCAGCGGCTCATCGCCTTGCGAGGGAGCACTCGTCGCCCGAAAGGTCGCGACCTCGATCGTCTCGCGGCCGAAGAACACGTGCGCCAGGCGGAACCTGCGCCCGACGAGCCGGCAGTTGCGAAACAGGCGCTTCAACTCCTCCGGCAGCGCATCGGTTGCGACATCGAAGTCCTTCGGCGTCAGCCCGAGCAGCAGATCGCGCACGCAGCCGCCGACCAGGAACCCCATGAAGCCAGCCTCGCGGAGCCGGTACAGCACTCGCAGCGCATTCGGGGAGATGTGGGAGCGGGAAATCGAGTGCTCGGATCGCGGGATGATCCGCGGTGTGGCTCGGGGCGTCGCGACGGACGCTTCGGGTGCGTTCAATTCCTTGGCTTTCTCTTGAGCAATCGGGGCCGCTCTCTATAATACCGCGCTCCCGAACAAGGCCCGGGAAGCTCGCTCCCTTCGTCTAGAGGCCCAGGACATAGCCCTCTCAAGGCTGTAACACGGGTTCGAATCCCGTAGGGAGCGCCATAAAATCAAGAACATAGAATGTTAGTAAGGCCTTCGGGTGAAAATCAGGTGAAAAATCTCGCCAAAGTCTTGTCCTAGACTTGCCTGGAAACGCGCAGACTTCTGGAGACAGGTGTCAACCTCAATCCCCTGTCGACTCTTCGTCGACTAGATCTGACGGCTTTCAACGGGAGACTGCCACACACACCCGCGTTTACTTGCGGCGCTTCTCATGACGCTCTGGTCAGTTGCTACGTGCCGATGTGGTCGTGGAGAGTTCACCTCAAAGAAGTGAGCCGTTAGAGTTCGACCGGCCCGCAATGGCTAGTAGGCCGCTCCCGGCGATCCCGCGAACTTCGGCGTCCACTACTTCGTGCAGCGAAATCCCATGTACGGCTCGTGGGAGAAAGTCGCTCCGCGGTGAGCGGACATCGGCGCTGTAATGCGGCCGAGAGGTTTCCCACCAACGGTTTACATTTCCAGAGGCTTTTGCGGATTTGGGGTGACACCCGCGAAAAGTACCGCCCAGGAGTAGAGTCCGCCGATATGGGAGCGGACGATGAGAACGAAGCGATTTACCGAAGAACAGATCATCGGGGTACTGAAAGAAGCTGAGGCAGGAGCAAAGACCAAGGAGCTGTGCCGTAAGCACGGGATCTCCGAGGCGACCTTCTACAACTGGAAGGCGAAGTACTCGGGGATGACGGTCTCGGAAGCCAGGCGGCTCAAGGAGCTCGAGGCGGAGAATGCGAAGCTGAAGAAGCTCTTGGCCGAGTCGGAGCTGGACAAAGCAGCCCTGAAGGATCTGCTGAACCGAAAATGGTAGGCCCGCAGGTGAAGCGCCAAGCGGTCGATCTGCTCAAGGAGGAGCGTGGCTTTGGAGTCACGCGCGCTTGCGGGCTGCTGATGATCTCACGGTCACTATACGGGTATCGAAGTCGTCGACCCGTTGCGGAAGGACTGCGTGAGCGCATCTGCGAGCTCGCCGGCGAGAAGCGGCGCTACGGCTATCGCCGGATCCATGTGCTGCTACGCAGAGAGGGTTGGTCGGTCAATCGCAAGCGCACGTTCCGACTGTATCGCGAGGCGGGGCTCGCTGTTCGCAGGCGAAAACGCAAGCGAATCGGCCTGTTCGAACGTAAGCCGTTGCCGAAGCCGTCCGCCGTGAACCGCAGCTGGTCGATGGACTTCGTCAGTGATGGTCTCTGCGATGGCAGACGGCTGCGATGCCTTGCGATCGTGGATGACTTCAGCCGCGAGTGTCTGGTGCTCGAGGTTGATACGTCGATCACTGGGAAGCGGGTCGTGGCGGTGCTTGAGCGGCTGGCGGATCTGCGAGGCCTCCCGCTGTCGATCACGGTGGATCATGGACCGGAGTTCGAAGGCCAGGTGCTCGATGCCTGGGCGTACCCGGCCGGAGTGCGCTTGAGCTTTATCCGTCCCGGCAAGGCGGTCGAGAATGCCTACATCGAGAGCTTCAACGGTCGCTTCCGTGACGAGTGCCTGAACGAACACTGGTTCCTCACCATGGCGCACGCACGGCGGGCCATCGAGGCCTGGCGGGTCGAATACAACACCGAGCGACCGCACAGCTCACTCGGCAACCTGACGCCCGAGGAGTATGCGAAGAATGGTTTATCGAGGAGCGAGAGAGCAGACTTATTAACCTTGGACTCAAGCTCGGATCGGTACTAAAACGGGTGTCACCTCAATTCCCCGAGCGAGCCGCATTGCCCGCGCGATTGAACCTCAGATTAACCATTCTGCCGCGTCGCAACACGGCAGAACGATCGTTTGAACATGCACTTGACTCGACAAGATCCTAGCGGAGCGCGAGGATAGGACACTGCCTAGTCTCCATCCCAGATGACCTCGTGAAGTCAGAGATCTATCGGCAACTCTATGATTTCGAGATGGCGCAGCGCGACCATCTGATTGCTGCTGTCAACATTCCCATAATCGCGATCACGGCCCTCGGGAGCGCTCTAGTCGCAATGGCCCTTGGCTTTCCGTATTCGAGATCCATTGCCACAGCTCTGTTTGTCTCATGCAGCGCAACAGCCGCCGTAGCTCTTCTCGTGGCGATCGCAAACGCCTTCCGCTCCATCTTGGGATATGAATACGCTCGGACGACCTCGCCGAAGACGTGGCAGAAATATTACGACTCGCTTCTTGATCTCTACGCGGGGCGAGCCGATCAGCACCAGCTCGCAGATTCAGCGTTTGAGCGCGCATTCAACCAACGACTGAGCGAAGCGACGGACGTAAATAAGGGTAACAACCGTCTGCGAGGCCACCGCATCATCCTTGCGAACCTGAGCACTGTTATCGCCCTCTCGCTTCTAGCGGTCGCCGGTGTCAGCTACGTGATTGCCTCGGCGGCTCACAAGGAGCACGTTTACGAAGTACGAATCGTGCGATAGTCTCACCGCCCCGCAGGGGCCCGAGGAACACATCATGTCGGAGCACCCGAAGTCTGAAGACAAGGACCCGGACGATCCGCCGTCGATCCCTCCGGAGCCCCCAGACAATGACCCTGTTCCGGACTATGAGTCAGGGCGAAAGCCGGGATTAGAGGACAACCAAAGCAAGCTGACGCTCTTCAAAAAGAGTCCATAACTCTTCGCTTATTGCTGAAGCCTGGCGCGGGTGGTAGTAGGCGCGCGGCGAAACCTCTAGGGAATCAAGTCAGCCAACAAATGAACTTCCGCTATGTAGCGCGACTTGACTTGCCGATCAATTTTGAAATTTTGATGATGTCGACAACTGACAACTGGGGTGCTTAGGGTCGGAATCACAGGTCGCGTCCAGGTCTCTGAGCTAACTGCTAAAAGCGGCCGCTTGGTTTACGCCGTACGCCAACTGCGTACCCTGCGCCTCCGTGTTTACCAAGCGAATTCAATGGGAATCCTGGCACCCGGATCCTGTTAGTGTCCTGGCCGACCGGGGCGAAATCTCTCGGTGCCGAGTGCTGCACCGAACCGCTGCTGACGATGCAGCAAGCACCGCTGAACAAAGGACGAGCGCGCGCTTCACTTGTTTGTCTGCCCTGACTGCTTCGGCTTGTTGGGTGAGGACGCCCGAAAGGCTAAGCGCTCATGACATCAGGTCGATTGCAGTACGCGATTCATCAGGCGGTGTCGGCCGCCGACGCACAGCGCGAGCGTCGAGACTACGCGAGGGAGCGGCTCGCGTGGGCTGAGGGCGTTGACACGCTCTACAAGCTGCGGAGCCTCTCACCGGAATCGCGCGAGCACACGCTGGACACCATCGAGAATTCCCGGCTCTACTTTCCGTCCCCCGAGCAGTTCAATGACCCGTTCGACTGCTTCCCGCCATTCGAGCTCGGAGGGGACTGGCATGACCCGAAATTCGTCGCCGAGCTCGAGCAGACACAGCAGCTGATGGTCGAGGAGAACGGCATCTCACAGGCGGAGCTCGACGCGCTACAAGCAAAAGGGGGTGTTCCATCTGAGCACCTGGCGGATACGATCCGTCAGTACACAATCGGGGATCTCAGGCGCGAGACACGCATCCTCTGCCTCGCGCGGGAGCACTGCCACCCGCTCATGTGGTCTCACTACGCATCGAGCCACACGGGCATCTGCCTGCATCTGCGGTCAGGTCGCGGGGATCTCTTCGGCGATGCAAAGCGGGTGCTCTATCGGGATGAGCGCCTTCCCGTTCTAATTCCTTGGAAAAACCGGCAGAGCGAGGACGAAGTCGTAGACCGCCTTGCCTTCGAGAAAGCCGCCTTTTGGAGCTGCGAGAGCGAGTACCGCATCCTCGGATGGCCCAACAAAGGCGACGGCCCACTGTTCGACCAGCAGCACCGAGTAGCCTTCGACCCGACCCTGTTGTGCGGCATCACACTCGGAATGCGGGTCAGCGAGGCCGATCGCGCGCGGCTCCTGAAGCCAGGACTGAGCGACCAGGCCGGCGCTCTGTCGGGCGCGCGGTGAGCATTGGTGTGCTCTGTCATCTGCATTCGAATTTGGCCTGGGCGTAACGCGGGTATCCGATGTTCGTTCCGGTCTCCATGGACAGCAGATTCATCGATTTTCCGAGCTTTCCGCATGTTTCGTTGGCTTTGGCGAGCGCCTGATTGGGCGCAGCATTCGATGGCGAGCAGTACCACACCGAGCAGCTTGCGGTGACCATATACTGATTGGCCCCAATGGGTTGCACGTTCTGGGAAGCGCAACCGATCGCTGCCAGGCAACCGGGAAACATGAGTTTTCGCAACTGGCACCCCACTGCGACGACGGCGCAGTGTAGCCCGAGGGTGCTTCGGCTGGCGACGAGTCCCTGCGCTATTGCCCCGCGCAGTGTAGGGCCGGGCGGCGCGCAAGTTAGTAGGCTAATCTGTTTGGCCGACAACGCTCGGTGGTTTGGAGGCGTGACACTGTGAGAACGTTGCTCGCATCACTGACGCTCATCTCCGTTGCAGCCTGCGCGGACAGCGGGCCTGTGAAAATCGGACAGGACACTTACGCCATCAGCACGCGCGTTGCCTTTACGGGAGCGGGTGCAGCGAAGAACCAAGCCTTGACTGAGGCCGGCACCTACTGCACATCGCTGCACAAAGAGATGATGCTGGTCAAGGAGACCATGAACGAGTGCATGCTGCACGGTGGTTGCGGTGAGGCGGAGGTTCATTTCATGTGCCTCGACCCGAGCGACCCCAGGTACCTGCGCCCCGAGCGCACGCAAACCGCGCAACCCCAGTGAAGCGGTCCTTGTGACAGCTGACGCAACAACCGGATTTAAATTCTACGAGAGGGTTGCAACCGACGCCGGAGGCAATATCGCCTTCGCTTTCATCGGTCTCGGAGTTATTTGGCTCCTCAACAGATTTTGGCTCGGCGCGGCCAGGGTGTTGTTTTGGACCGCAGCCGTCGTGGTGGTGCTCGGCGTAGCTCATTTTCTGTTCGTTACGGCGGCGGGCGCGCTCGCGTGGGCTGGAAAGCGCTCCTTTCCACTGCCCGCAGATCAACCGGGCTGGAAATGGCTCTGGGCCGGAACAGCCGCTCGTCTCGTGGAGCAGGTTCTTTGTCTCACCGCTCTCTGGCTGGCTGCAAGGGTAGTTGGGTATCTCCATTAAGGCGGTCTTGCATGCAGATCGACATCCCGGGCGTCATCATCGGAGGGATCGTTGGCTGGCTGATTGCTCGCTACTACTACAAACGTTCAGCCGATGACCTGACGGAGGAACTACGGCGCAGCGCCGCGGAGGCTGAGCGGAAGGATACGCTTGCGTACTTTGAGCTCATGCTCGAGCGCAGCGTCTGGACCGCAGAGACGATCGCGAACAAGAGCGCGTGGATCTGTGATCAGCGGAGCATTTTTAAGATCGTCCGGAACGACGATTACCGAGAGTTTGACGAGGAATGGACGAGACGTGTGCCGGACCAAGAACACAACCGAATGTGCACGGTTGATCTAAAAATCAACGACTCCACGGTACGTGTGCTTTCATTTGTCTCGCTAGATGGCGGTCGATATCTGGTGCCGCTGCCCCGCAAGATGATGATCGACCGGAACCCGGTTTACTGCTGGGAACGTAGCTCGTTGGATTTCAAGGTCGGCAAGATCATTGGACACCACTACCGTTACACAAGCATCGAGGACACTGCGCGATTCCTAAACGTGGAAATACTCCCATGAGTGCAAAGTGGACCGAGAGAACACGCACTGAAGTGCGTCGGAAAATGTGTTTGATGCCGTTACTGCTTACGGCGTGCGGCACATTCCCGCTTGGAGACGTGCAGCCGCAGACTGGCAAGACGCCCGACCAGCAGCAGTCCGACACACTGTATTGCAAGGATCAGGCGCACCTTGCCGCGAGCACTGCCGGGCAGCAAACCGCGGCGTTCCTGCTGGGGCTTACGATCATCGGGACCCCGATTGCCTACGAGCGTGGACAAGGCAACGCAACGGGAGGCATTTGAGAAGTGCATGGCAGCCAAGGGCTATGTAGTCCGGCCTCCATCAGACCAGGCATCAGGTTCTGCGAACGCAAGCCCTGACCCGGCGCAAGCGCCCGGATCCGGCCTCGGCGGGCCAGCGTACCAAACCAATATTCGCCTGGATCTTCCCGCCGGTTGGCAGGCTAAGCCTATGCCAGAGAATTTGGCGAAGGCTGGTTGGCATACGTATGCGGTCAACCGAAACACGCATGTCGGGGCGCTGTTGAGCGCGACCTCGCACGATGGAATCACCGAGTTGCTCGCTTACGCGCAAACGCGGCGCGCGGCATTGATCGGTAATCTGACCGACGCCGTGCCCTCAGAGGTTTCTCCGATCGAGATAAACGGCCGGCGCGCTTTTCGTTCCAGCGTTACCGGCAAGGTTAAAACAGGTCGGACGGTCACTTACCTTGGCACGGTTATCGAAGGACCGAGGGAGATCGCGGTACTCCTCACCTGGACCTTCCCGGCGAACTTCGAGCAGCAGAAGGCTGCGATGGCGCAGCTTTCAGAGAGCGTCGTCGGTTTTTAGGCTCAGTCCCGATCGCGCCGCGACGATGCGCGCCATGCCGCTCGAGATCGGCCATAGGTCTTACAATGGTCGGCATGCGGCAGTTGGAACTCTATATGTGGGTCGGCCAACGGCGATTGGTTCTTGAGCGCCATGATTTCTATGTCGAGCAGGTGAAGGCAAGAGTGCTCGCGCAGTTTCAGGACGTTGCAGGGGAGGCCGAGCGGCACTCGGAGGCTGAGTACGAGCGCCTCGGCTCGCTGCCCGGCGACGAGGGCTCCGACATGGTAGAGATCGCCGAGATTGCTTCCGACAAAGGGCAGGTGTTCTATAGCCTGCTTTCTGACCTGAAGAAGCAAATGCTGTTGGGCGCGCTGGCCGGTCTCTACCACCAGTGGGACAAAGATCTGCGCGACTTCGTTGAGCGTGAGCTGAGACAACACCTCAAGCCCACCGACGCCGGCAAGATCGCTTGGGACCCCAACGTTGGAAATGTGTTTGACATGCTCGCGGAGTTCGGCTGGGACTGTCGATGTGCCGCGTTCTTCCGCCGAATTGATGCCTGTCGGTTAGTCGTCAACGGGTACAAGCACGGCAAGGGCCGATCGCTGGACGACCTCGGGACGCGATACCCTGAATATCTCGACGATGGTTTCACCAAAGGCACGTCGTGGCTGCTCGCGCCGGGTTATCTGGATCACGAATGGTTGTCGATATCCGAACCCCAGTTTGACGAGATCGCCGACGCGCTCCGGCAGTTCTGGGTGGAGTTCCCGGAGCGGCTCTATCTCGATCGTCCGCCTTAGACGCAAGACTGGCCCACTCGTCAACGGCGGCCGAGCGAGACGACTCGCCCCTACCGATACCTCGCCAGTCTTTCCTCGAGCGCCTTTAGCCTCGAGTCAAATTCCTGGGAGAACGGGTCATCGTGCGTCGCGGGGTCCTCGAGCTGCGACCCATACCTGACCCGCAGTTCCCAGTCCTGGTTTGGACGCGCAGCCACAACCTCGTCGCCAGCCCGAATCTGACCGACTCGATGACTCATGAGTCCGTGCAGCTCGCCAGCCTTGCGCACCAGCGCCTCGATTAGCTGCTCGGTGTCGTCGCCGAGCGCGGCCGCCGCGCGAGCCCTCAGGCGCGCCAGCACCAGGACCTGACGCCGCACCATCTTGTAGCGACGGTTGAACACGAAGGCGTGGCCGTCTGCCTCTTGGTTCCTGGTTCTCTCGCCGACCACGAAATAAGCGGCGGGAAACTCACCGCGATCGATGATTGGATTGCGTGCGTCGTAGAAGAAGTAACGAAGGAGGTGCGCCTCTTCGAGCACCTTGTGGGCGACTCGGAACCTGTTCGCGCCGCGCAGATGCGAGCGCCAGATGAGCAGCGCCAGGAGCGCGATCAGAGCAGTACTCAGCTCCGCGAGCGTTCCCACCCACGCGCGGACCTCTGCCCAATCGATCTCGCACATCCAGTTGTACCTCGCGTTGTACCTAAGCGATCCAGTCGATCTATCGCGGCGACGCTGTGGTAGCCATTTCGGCGCACGCCTTGTGCGGGCTCACTTCCTTGGTATGACCGGCCGGAAGGCTCGCCGTTCGCCAGTACATCTGACCCGAGGTTCGAGCGGATTAAAAGACGCCCCTCTTCCTCTTCAGGACTCTAAGCGACACATTGGCACTCAAACTAACTCGTTGATTTCAGAAACTGACAACGTGGTCAACGCCGCGTCAAGAAGTGTGCCATGGTGCCGCCGCGAGTTAGTCAGTGCACCGAATTTGCACCGAGGCACCAGCGGATTTTCGCTCTTGACACGCATTTGGTCCGAGCCGATTTGCGACAGACCGCGGTCTGTGACCAGCCTATGTACGGCTAGGGCGGCCTTGCCCATGCGGCCCGCGAGGCGCGTGTCATAAACCCAGGCCAACACTGCCATGCCATTATTAGCAAACGCGCGAGCTTTCATTGTGGGTACCCCAGAACGTCGGCGTTGCACCAGCGCGCGACGCAGCTCTTCACGTAAGATAATGTCGTGGCGAACGTTGCAATCTCAGCATGCTCACGATAGAGACATGGCTAAACGCCTTGGGTCGCGAGCAGCGGATCGAGGACTGCCCGCTCTGGCCGCCGGATCTCTATGCGATCAGCGGCGCGCTGTTGAAGCGAAGCGGTGCCTACCTTCGAATCTTCGAACGTGAACCGGCAAGCACCTACCTCAAGAACGTCGAAACAATGGGCCGGGCGTGGCGCACTCGGATTGATGCACTGAAGCATCCAAGCCTCGCAAGCCTGCGACACGCCCGTCCCCCTGAAATGCGACAGGCATGGGCCCAACTCATTGCGGCCGGTGGGACTCGGATCAGCGAGATCCGGGAATTGAGGCCGCTGACTGAGAGGCTTATTCAGATGGCGCTCGTTTCCGATGAGGCGAGCGCTGGACTCGGCGTGACCTGGGACCCCGGCAGTTCCTATTTAACGCTCGCTGGACAGATCCTATGGGCGAACAAGCTGCGTAGCTTTTGCTGGGATGTGCCGAACGATGTGGTCTGCGTTCTCGGGAAGCAACATACGCCGCAACGCGGGGCAACTTTTCGCTCTTTGTCCCATCATCTCTCGCTCTATCTCCCGAACGACGTCGAAGGCCGTTGGATCGGTCCGTTCCCGCCGGATCAGGCCTCGGACGATCAGCGAAACATGCTCAATCTCTTGCTGTTACCTTGGCCGACATCAATCGATACGGCGGACTTCACCGAAGTGAATCGCGGAACCGGGGCTCCCGAGCAAGCTTCGCGAGCTTCCTATTTTCGATTTCGACCGACTGAGGATCCGAGTCCTGCGAAATTTGCCCGCGCGCTGAAGCGTGCCATCGCAGCGGCGAGGCTCCACGCTGGACGGATTGACGCGATCGTGTTTCCGGAGCTCGCGCTTAATGCCAAGCAGTACGAGGTTGCAGAGAGAATCGCTGTCGATGCAGGCACGACCCTCGTGTGCGGGGTGCGCAGAGCCTTGCGCGGGAAGCACCGGGACTTGAATCTCTGCGTACTGCAGCCCGCTGGTATGCTCCGAGCTGCAGGCGATCACCGCAGGCGGCAACGGTTGGTCGCTTCCCTCAGACTCAATCAGTCAAAGCACCATCGCTGGTGCCTCGACCGGGAGCAGGTCGTGAATTATCAGCTGGGCGGGGTACTACCCGTCTCGCGCAGCTGTTGGGAGAACATCCAGATCCCACCGCGCGTGCTCAACTTCGTCACCTTAAGTCACTGGATGACCTGGAGCGTCCTGATCTGTGAAGACTTGGCGAGGCAGGACCCCGCCGCGGATCTGATCCGGGCCATCGGGCCCAATCTTGTGATCGCTCTCCTCATGGATGGCCCACAATTGAGCGGCCGCTGGCCCTCTCGGTACGCCTCGGTGCTGGCCGAAGATCCCGGCTGCTCGGTACTCACCTTGACCAGCCTCGGAATGGCGCAGCGCTGTCGCCCGGTACTGCGCACCACGGGTAAACGGGCAGACGCAAGTCGAGTCATTGGACTGTGGCGCGATGTCGAAGCGGGCGAGATTGAAATTGCCTTGGATGCGGGCGACGATGCCTGTGTGTTGAGCTTGGAATGCCGCCTCCGCGAAGAGTATTCAGCCGACGGAAGGAGCGACGGAGGCGAAACCCGTTATCCGGTCTTTGCCGGCTTTAAATCGTTCCGAAGTGAGCCGTAATCGGCAGTTGGAATCGCGTCAGATCACCTATATATTGTGTTCAGAGACAAAGATCATGGCCCCATACGTCAAGAAACTCCTTGAAAATCCGGCACTTGAGCTGACCGAGCGGGTTGCGGCGGAGCGACTCAAGCGCGCTGGGGTCACGGTCGGGAAAGACCTGAACCTCGCCACCCCGAAATCCGGCAAAAAAGGCCGTTTTTCCTCGACGCTGATCAAGCGCCTAGCTGGTGGCTGACTCCACTCGCTTGCAGTCCATCCGGCGGTATAGCCTTCGGTTTTTTCTTGAGGCTCACTCGGGCGGCTCCCTAGGATCGAGCGCCGCCATGGCCAAGGCTTCCAGCTGTTCGAGGCGGGCGTATCCGGGGGTTAGGAACCACTGAAAGAAGTGCTCCGGGGTTGCCTTTCCGCCATGACACCGCAGAACGGCCTCGACAAAATCTGCGTGACGCACGAGGGTGATCTCCGTCGACCCGTTCGATTTTGACCGAGAGGTCTCATCAAAGTCGGGTTTGCCGATCGTCACGGAGTGATCCTTCTTGAAGTCCGTGCCTTTGGCGAGCACCGCGAAAGCCTCGTCCTTGCTTAACGTAGCGGTGTTCTTCTGCTTGGTCTTACATTCGACGAGCAAGGCCTTGCCCAGAAACTCAACGAGAAAATCCGGGTAGGCCTGCCGCTTCCCCTTGTCGAGCTTAGTGACCTTCCAGCCAGGCACCGAGCGCAGCAGATCTTCTACAGGATCCTCGTAGGACTCCCCCAACGCTTCGTACGAGCGCGCGATCAGTGCCGCATCCAAGCGCAGCTCCTGCGCGCGCGTCGCGTGTCGGACCTTGAGGGTCTCCAGGGGGGCGTCGAAATACTGAGAGAGGGCTTTGAACAGCGCCTGAGCTCGCGGCTCGCTTTCCACTATTTTCGCGACGGTTTTCGGGTCGGCTTTGAGGACATCATTCGGCGCGGAGAGCTTCGCATCCCTGAGCGCCATCGCGCGCATTCGCCCGAACCCAGGAACCTCGTAAGCAGCGGCGGCCTTAAGCACATCGATAACATCGCTCGGCACGCCGTAGCGAAGCTGCTCTGCAAGAGCGCTTAAGGCGTTCGCGAGAGCGACCGGACAGTTCGCATCAGGGATTCGCATGACACGACTGATGCCTTCAACAATCAAAGCGACATCAGTCGCGAGCTGCTGCATCCCGCCATAGGTGATCGGCGGGAGCATGTTTCGAAGGGTACGTTCTGGCGTCCCAGCGATCCACTCAGACAATCCGTAGGTCGCGTTCGCCACCCGATCCATGGCCTCAACGGTGTCTGGATCAATAAAGAGCGATCGGGCTCGCAGCCAGAAGATCGCGTTTCCTTCAGGCTGTTCTCGGCGACTATACGGGAGGTGCCGTTGTCCATGCTCGGCAAATTCGGGGCTGGCGCAGGCCAAGTGAAGAGTGCCGGGAATCCAGGCTTCTATACCTTGCGAGAATGCCGCTCGGTACGTCCGGAGTACCTCCATTAGTTCGACGACGGTGCTCGGCAGGAGTCCAGTAGCCGCCGCCGCCACGCCGAGCCGCGTGGCCAAAACCCGCTCACCCTTGGACGTAATGAAGCGCACGCCTTGAAGGTATGTGAGTGCGTCGTCGACCAGCGAGGGCACACTCTCAAGCCTCTTCTGATTGCGATCCGCGGTTTGATGCCACCAAAGCGTATCTCGCAGAAACTGCAACAGCTCCGAGCGCTGTCGAATCACGCGGCTCGCAATGATGGCGAGGATCACTTTGCGGATGCTGCAAGACAGAAAGTGCGACTCGAGCGGCTCCACATGCGCTGTGATCATCGTGCGGGCTCGGTCGAAGTACACCTCAGAATCAGCCAGCAGAATCGCGAACCCCCGATCATGGAGGCCTAGTCGCCCGGCACGGCCAGCCATGTTCTGATATTCCGCTAAAGACAGCCAAGGGTTGTCGCCCATCCATCGTCGATAAAATGAATCGAAGAGCACCGTCTGGAATGGAAAGTTCACCCCGGCCGCGAGAGTCGGCGTAGAAAAGACGACATCAAAGAGTCGCTCATGAAGGGCACGCTCGATCAACTCCCGTTCAGCGTAGCTCAAGTCCGCCGTGTGGAAGGCGATCTTCCTCTGCGCGGTCTCGGAGAGTGCGCGCACCAGAGTTGAAGGTTCACTGAAGAGATCGAGTTGATCGACGTAACGCAATCCTTCCGCGGTTCGCTGACGACGAGATGCTAGCTGCTGTGCAAGATCAAGGGCGCGCGGCTTCGTCATCGTAAACACGAGAATTGGACCCTGGCGGGCCCGTAGCAAGTACTCAACCGCACTCAGGGTGTCCAGAGGGAGCGGTCCCTTGCGGCGCCCTTCGAAGGGCTCGTGGCCACCGGCGAGGCAAGTGATGGAGCCGCCCTGAAACCAAACCTCCTGTTGCAGGGGGACATCGCGCACGGTGGTCTCGACAACGCGGCAGCCGAGCCAGCCGCCGATCACCTGTGGATTGGAGATCGTGGCCGAAAGGGCAACGATCTGTCGTGGCGCGCCTCTGCGCAGCAGCGTGCAAAGAAGTTCGATCTCCGGGCCACGCGTTTCATCGGCCAGAATCTGAATCTCGTCAGCGACAACCACCGTCCCGGGTAGGTCCAGGTTTCCAACAGAACATAACATCGAGAGGTATTTCTCGTAGGTCGAGATCAGAATGCCAGTCGCCCATTCGCCTTCGACGTGGTCTCCTGTGGCAATCGACACATCGAACCACTTGGCACCGAATGCGGCGTATTCCCGCGCGAACAGTCGATACTTTTCCTCCGCGAGTGCACGGTGGGACACGAGATACACCGTCCGGTGCCCTTGCCGGGCGCCCTCGGCGGCGGCGAGCTCTGCGACGGTGGTCTTGCCTGAGGAGGTCGGAGCAACAACCAGGAGACTCGCTCCGGCGCAGAGTCCCGCATTGAGCGCCGCCGCCTGCGCGGCGGTAAATCGCTCAAGTCCTCGAGCCTGAAGCTTCTCAACGACCATTCTTGAGACGCCGAGGGATAGCGCTTCGGAGATCACCATGATGTCGCTCGTTTCGCGCTGATCTTGCGAGGTCACTAGAAACGCGAACGGCTATCGCTCAACTCTCAGTTCATCCAAGAGAGTTTCCTGTTGCCAAGGCGTCGATCGGACTGGGGCCAACGCAACTTCACGCAGACGGCCAGTCCTCGCCAAGTGCTCCTGCACAGCCACCACGGTTGTCTCAATATGCATGTTGGTATCGCGTGCAACCCAGCCAGAAGCGTTATCGATGCTCCCGGAGCCCGCAGCGCACTCCCGAATCGCGGCCAATCCCCAACATCGAGGCAGTGCATTTATGCCCGGGTATCGCAATGCCTCTTCGCAGAGCGCACGGTACCCAGCGGCTTCCGACTTGAAGAAGATCTGCTGATCTCCCACAGGAATTCGCACGCGCGCCGGAGGGGGGCCGCCACCACCGCCCGTATCCAGCTGTCGCGGACTCCAAATACCGGTGTCGCCGAACCGTGTGAGCGGCGATCTCTCGAGGGCAACGAGCTTCCGCCAAACCTTGAGCTCGTGACGAGTAATTAGGCGTGGCCCGCCAGCCTCTGACGTACCGAGAGAATCCGGAACGCTCGATCCAACGAACACTATGTTGCGGAATCCACGCCGGCCAATAGTGACCAGTGCCTCCGATACAACGCCTAGGAGCGCCGACTCGTTGACGACAGCTGGCGGCATATTTGCGAGGCTCTCAGCATCCAGAAAAAGGTCAACTTTGTCCGATGGGAGGGAAAGCGACACTAAGCCAGCTTCCACCTCCCGCAACAGCGCACTGGTATCGGCGAATTCCGTGTATGGCAGTCGAAGTGCGGCACCCCGCCGGTCAATGGCTGCAATTCGCGCCACGGCGTCCACATAGGCACTTCCTGGTCCGCGGTCCGCAAGTGGGCCGCTAACCGGAACCGCTTGAAGCTTCAACTGTCGCGCGCACTTAAATAGATGCTCGACGATGTGTCGGCCGCCACCGTCGCGGTGCTCTGGGCCATAGCGCGTTAGATCCAAATACAATGGCGAGGTAGTGCCCCATGCTCCAGTTACGCTCCGGACGAACCCGCCTACGTGCTCCTCAAGAGTTCCGCTGTCTTCGGAATCAATGGTCGGCAAGTCGACAACAACGGCAACACGCGCACGCGCCAGCGGTGAGAGTCGATGCAACGCATTAATCTCCCCTTCCCGGCCTCGAATGAAAGCGTAGTAAATGGACGACATCATAACCATCAGCCCCAACGGACTGCGGGAAATAGGGAGCGCACCTGTCGGTGGCCGACGAGCTTGGAAAACAACGAGAAATTCTTGCGATCGTTTCTAATCCTTCCAGCAACGATTGCTGAGCTAATCTGGAGTTGAGCCGCAAATTTGCCAATGGATTCGGCCGATGGTCTCAGATACGCCTGACTCCGCTTCCACTGGGATCTCGGAATGAGAATCTCGCTCGCAATGTCGTTGGCCTCCTTTTCAATACCGTCGTCGCCTTCACGGAGCTCGATCTTTTCGTCGACGATTGCCCGATATTCAGCGGCACTGAGGTGCTTCCACGCGTGCACAAGCTCATGAATGAGCGTGAACCAAAAATTATCGAGCCGATCCTCTCGCAGGGTAAGCCCAATAATCGGAGTGCCGTTGCGACTCAGCATCGCAGCGCCGTCCAGGTGGGTGGATGGCAGATGTGGCTCTACGACAGTTGTAATACCCCTGTCCTCTAGAAACTTGACTGCGGCCTGGGGGCCATCCGGCATCCAGCTGAGTCGCACGACATATCTGATAAGGTCATCATTAAATTCGGAGTTCTGAAATCTCTGATGAACTTGTACCCGGGCATCAGCAACATCGCGAACACGTGCAAGCCACAGCCACACATTGGTGAGATTCGTCTTAGGGTTTCGCCCAAAAGTGATCGTGTGCTTGAGAAACGCCGGACTTCCGGGTGGCGAGGTCACCAACCGGTGCCACAAGGAGCGAGCGCCTGCCTCGCTATTGGACCAACCGCGACTGACAATGAGCTTGATCGGCACGCTGGCTTCGCCCATATCCTCGCTGACACCATCAGTCGCGGGTTCTTGTATAAGCACTGAGGCCGGAAGTCCCAGTCGAGTGTGGAGAGCGCGAATCATGGAGAGAGTGAGAGGTCGCTTGCGGGACAGCACCTCAGATGCACGATTCTTTCCGCCGAGCAGATCCGCGATGTCTTTTTGCCTCAAGCCCTGCTGCTCCATCCGAAAGTGAATAGCGGCAACAGGATCCGGTTTCGCAAACGGAAAGGCGGTCCTTTCGTAGTCCTCTACCAGTTTCGCGAGAAGCTCGAGACGCGCTCCCGACTCCGAACCCGGATCTGGGTCCTGGCCGGCTAGGCGCTCGACTTCCGCAAGAGATTCGCGGTACTGATCGTCAGTCTTGATTATTCGGATTTCCATCACGCTGCAGCCGAATTCTCGCCGTCCACTGTTTGCACAAGCTGAGTCCGAGGATGGACTCCACGCACCACGACAGCACTCGTACGATAAGCAACCGTCACGTCCAGCTCGTATCCATGATTCCCCAATTGAAACGTCACCCTGTTCGTCTCTCTAACAGTTGCCGACGCATATCTCTCGCGGACCTGCTGCGGCGAACTCCACAGTACGTCCTCAACGTCAGCGAGCCATAACTCCACCCACTGCCTCGCATCCGGGTGCCGACGACAAAACTCATCGAGTACCCCTCTTCCTACGATCTTCACGTGCTCTTACCTATTTCGAGTTGCACACTACCAGAAAAGTTCCCATAATGGGAACCATAAAGCGAGCCTGTTCCCGGTCCCGGAGCCATAGCCCTCCCGGGCAGATCGGGCGATTGCTGCGTCGATCCTTTACTTTAGAGAGTTAATGTATATATTAACTCCAGGCGGGTATCTGGTAGAGGTCTTTTACAGGGGCGATCGCCTGACGGTGCTACTGATGCCGGGAGCCTCAGTCACGTTCGAGGAGGCATGTGCGCGTGTACCCGGTAACAAGGACGCTTGCCCGGCACAACTGCTACGTCTTCTTAAGCGTCTGGCGGATTTTGGGACGTTGCACTCGTGCGACCAGTTCCGCCACGAAGGAGATCAGATTTATGCCATCAAAGCACGGTGCGGGCTTCGGGCGTATGGGTGGTTTGACGCATACGAGGGCCGTACGGCTTTCGTGATCAGCCACTACATCCTGAAGAGGCGCGACAAGTTCGCTTCAACGGATCGGGAAGCGGTACTCGCAAACCGGACGACATTTAAGGAGAGGCCATGAGCCCGTCGAAACTGCATGAGTGGGTAAACGCTAACTCCAAGCGTGCAAGCGTTTACGCTCAGGAGTCTCTCATCGTGGACGCGGCCGAAGAGATCTGGGCAGCTCTAGCCGAAGAGAAGATGACCAAAGCCGATCTCGCAGCCCGGCTGGGAAAGAGCAAAGCCTTCATTACGCAACTGCTCAATGGCTCTCGAAACATGACTCTCCGCACGCTTGCTGATGTGGCCTCAGCATTGGGACGCAGGACCTGCATTCTGCTCCGACCGCAGTATGAAAGTGATGCTTGGGAGAGTATAGAGGCCGCCTTTGTGGGAGGCCGCCCGGTCGTGTCTTCATTGGAGTTCGAAAGCAGCAACGAGCCGAATTGGCGCGATGTCAGCCCCGTTAGAGCAAAGGCTGCATGAGCGAAGACACTACACTCGTCCGGATGCAGAGGGCACTCGCTCCCTTCGACGTATATGTCAAGAATGCACACGCTCAAGTCGAGGATGATTTTGATGCGAAGACGCTCACATCCGCACTTGGGTTTCAGATTCGACACGATGTGCTGGGCGGTACCCTTGTGCCCGACCTCGTTGAGCCTGAAGAAGCTGCTCTCAGGACCAATGCACTACGCTACATCGTAAACACCGGCGTGCGGTTCCTTGATGAACGCACGAAACCTGAGAGCGAAGACCCCGTAGTTAGGGCTGAAATTGCTGCGGTGTGGGTCGTGGAGTATCAGATTTTGAGACCAGACGACGTCGATGAAGCCGGCATCTCAGCCTTTGGAGAGAACAACGTCATGTATCACGTCTGGCCATATTGGCGTGAATTTATTCACGTCACGTGCGCTCGACTTCGTCTTCCGCAGGTTGTGTTACCCATGTTCAAGATTACTCGGCGCGCTCCGCAGACCAAAGCGAACTCCGCCGTGGCTACTGGTTCGCGGTAAGTCTACCAACTCCCTTGACTGCACATCTGCCACGCACGCAGCGATTCGATTCGTTCATCCATTAGTAGCCCACTGAATCCTATGAAACTACGAAATACTCATCGGTACGTCCTGCGGCACGGGAGGCAAATCGTCCAGTTCGGCATCACGAACGGCCCCGTAGATCGAGCAGAGGAGCATCTCCGCGACGGCAAAAGCTTTACCACAATGGCTGTCGTGGGCCCCGCGGTTACGCGAGACGCGGCACTCGACTGGGAACGAGATCGAATTGAGGCCTATCAGCGCAACCACGCAGGCAAGAGGCCTCGCTACAATCGGGTTTAGCTGACCAGGCACACTTGCACGGTGCGATCGATGGCATGTGTTGCCGGGGGTTTCCGTTCCTGTCGCGGACGTTGCCGTTAGCCTAGCGCAACCCTGCTCAACCACAACACGTGGCTGCGCCTCGCTGCGCCGAGTTCAACGTGCCGTAGGAGCGTCGCGAGTCCACGCCTCCCGGCGATGCGTTTGTAGCGCCTGAGCAATGAATTCTCGATCCGTCTGAGGTCGTGACAGCTGAGCCGAAAACCGCCTAACCTCTTCGGCTAGTTCCGGTCGCCCCTCGGCAACGAGGATGTCGCTGACTGCCCACCAGCCCCGTTCCACTGCTTTTCGCGTTTCAAGCAGTCTTACCTTGCCCGCCTCGACTCGCAAGTTCCCCTTCAACAGCTCAGCCGCCACCGCCTCAGCTCGCTCGCGCGTACGACGAGATTCACCCCGTCGCTCCGCTCGATAGATGCCGTCGAGCTTCGGCGATCGACTCTCCCCCCGCACACCGCGGTCTGTGGCGTTGGCGGCGACGCCCAGCGCTCGCAGTTGTCGAGCGAACTCCCGCCTCCACTCCCGCAGCGTTGACTTGCGGATGTTCAGACGCACCCCCTGTTCGCTCATCGCCTTAACGAGCATGTGCACATGGGGGTGCGGCTCATCGGTGTGCAGCACCATTGCGTAGCGATGCTTGAGTCCGAATTCCTCCCTCGCAAAGCTCTTCACCGCCGACAGCACCTTGTCCGGTGGCGTCCCAGCCGGCATCGAGAACATGAGCTTGTGGGCCAGCTTTGGCGGCACCCGGTTGGACCACGATTCAAGGTCGACCCTACGCCGATGCTCTTCCAGATCCAGATCCCAGTCTTCGAGCAGCGCCTTCTCGACCCCTTCACCCGATAAGCGTTGACCGTCGTCGGTCTCGATGTCCACCTCTCCTCCTCGATTCAGGTACCCGAGATGACGCCCGATAGCTTTCAGGTCTTGCCCTCCCCGGCTGAGCACCTTGACCATGACTTCCGGCGTGCGTCGCACGGTGCGCTCAATGAGCTCTGCTTCGTCATGCGACAGGTGATCCCGGCGACCAGGCCCGCGACGGGCGTAGCTGGCGATATCCAGGAGCGGCTTCCCACCCCCGAAGTCAATGAGTCGTCTCGGCATACCCCTGTTCCCACGACTTCTGGTTTGCCTGGAGCAACGCCTTCACGTGGTCGCGAAGCGCCTCGGCTACCTTGAGCATCGATCGCAGGTCCTCCCGTCCAGGCCCACTTGGATTGCCGCCCTGGTTGGCAGCCCTGGCGATCTGATTCAGGTTTCGCCCGATGGCTCCTAGCTCCGCCACAGATCGCTTCAGCGCGGAGAGTTCCTCCTTGGGGAGGGGCGCCAGGTTCCGCAAATGCGACCGGATGAGGACGGAGACGTAGGTCGCTGATGGCATCCCTCGCGCCGCGGCCCTTCCGCTCAATAGGATCCGATCTTCAGGCGCCAGTCGGACGGTCAGACGGGCCCCCCGACTCAGCTTCTCTTGAGCCTCGAGCTTCGGGAACCCCTCTGCGACCGACCTGCGGAGCATCGTCTCGAGGAGCTGCCTGACGAGCGCGGACTCGGTGATCTGCTCACGCTCGGCAAGCACCCGCAGCAGCGTCTTCATCTCCGGCGTCACGCGAGCAGCCACAAAAGGAAGCGCAGCCATGATCTGGGAGTGTTAAACAACAGCAGCCGCGAGGCTATCCTGCGTTTGTCTCCTCTTTGCGCAGAAACCTCACGCGATGCCGGCGCAAAAGGGCTCCAAATGAGGAGAAACTCTGACCGGTTCCGAGGCCTCGGGGAGTCCCTTCAGGCACTTACGTAACCCCACCGCTGAGTTAGCCCGCCGCGGGCGCGCAAAAAAAGGAGGAGAGGACGCCGAAGCATCCCCTCCTCCGTAGAGCCTCAGGCCGCCCGGGCCGTGGCCAATTCCCAGAGCGCCGAGTTGAGGCGCACATCCTCCCGAATGGCGGTGATGCGCCGGGTTCGGCTCAGCCGATTGGAGGCCGAGCGCCGCGGGATCCCACCCTGGAGCAGGTTCTCCTGAAGCACGTTGAACGTGCGCCAGAGGTCATCACCGACGTCTTCGGCGCGACGGGCGACTAGGAATCGGGACGGCTCGACCGTCCCCGGCGGGTCTTTCGGAAAGCGCAGCGCCACGGCCTCGGCCGCGAAGTTGAGTTGCTGCAGTCGGTCGAGGTGGGTGCGCTCCATGCGATCCACCGCGCCCGCCAGAAGGTCGAACCGCTCGCTGATCTCAAGCGCCGCCTGGACGACGTCCGCGACCACATCGCCACGATGCCTGACGCGCCAGGTCGGGAAAACCCCCGCCGAGACGATCAGCCCATTGGTGCAGACGACCCGATACAAGCCGACCCGCAGTTGATAGGCACTCGTCCCATCGTGGGAGTTCAGAAACAGGATCTCCGGGATCGCATCGCGGAGCGCGATCGTTTCGACGCGCCTGCGCAGTCGGATGAGGTGACGCGCGTGGAGGGGACTGCGCGCCCGTGCCGCCTGTCGGGCTCCCATCGGCACAAAGCCCGCGGAAGCCAATGCGGCCAGCACGCGCTCGGTCGAGATGAACGTGTACGCGGCGCCGGTGCGCTCGTGAGCCGTCGGCGCGAAGGCGGCGGGGACTCGCTCGCGCAGAACCTGCGGAGAGAGCGCGGCCTGAAGGGCGCTGCTGTGCGACGGCTGGAAGGTTGTCAGGGATGTAGGAACGGTGTTCATGTGCGAACTCCTCGAGCGGAGTGGAATCGGGCGGGATTGCCCGCGCAGGGCGCCTCACGCCGCAGCGGAGCCGTCAATGGGCGAAGCCGGCCCGGCGAGGGACGCAAGCGCGCTTCGCGCGCCGCCATTGACGGCGAGAACGGCGTGATACCCTGCGCGAACACGGCAAGCCCGCCCCTTCTCCCCACCTTGATCCGGGACTTCCGCCCGGTCACTCGCCCCTTGAAATTGAGTCTGGACGGCCCCAGACAGGCGGCTCTGCGTCTGAGATCCAACACAAGGAGTTCCCTATGGAACTGATCAACCTGTCCATCGCGGGCAGCGCACTGCTCTTCGCGGCACACTGGTACTCAGTGGTTCGCGATCGATTCTTCGCTTCAAAGTAACGCAGCGCCGGCACGCATCTCTGCGCGCCGCTGTGCGTGGGACAATCAGGGTCCCCTCACCTAACTTCCTCGGCGCATCGCGCCGCTCCTTTCCGCACATTGATCCCCGACGTCCTTGAGACGCGCGAAAGATCGCGCGCCCGCCAGATGCCGGGCGCGCCGGAATCCTCGCTAGAGGAGTCCATGCTCTGAGAAAAATGTTGAGCACTACATTTTTCTGCGAAGCGGGACTTATTTGAAATGTGGAGTGCTTTCCCCGAGTTGGCAGCTCTCCTGTGGGAAACCGCGGGAGAGCTCCACATTTATGTGACTAGCCGGACATGGCCGTCGGCGCTCCGGGCCGCCATGATCCGCCGCCCCCGTTTGGTACGCTTGCCGTGCGGCTATGAGATTACCTCTCCAGAAGGAGCATCATGTTCCAAGCGCTGCAGACCATTCCGATCCCGCTCTTGCTCTTGCTCGCCACCACGCTCGAGGTGAGCGGGGATGCCGTCGTACGCCTGGCCATCTATAGCCACGCCGGCCTCGTCCGACTCGCGTTGCTCTTGGTGGGTGCGGCGCTTCTCTTGGGCTACGGATCGTTCTTAAACACTGCGCCTGTCCCCTTCGGTCGCATCGTCGGCCTCTATATCGCAACGCTCTTCGTGGTCTGGCAGATCATCACTTTCCTGGTCTTTCGCACGGTTCCCGGACTGCCGATCTGGCTCGGAGGCGCGCTCGTGATCGCCGGCGGCCTTGTCATTACGTTCTGGCGCACGGCCTGAGCTTATGTCTGCGCGCACCTATCGGCTCAGAGCCTGCGAAGCCACCCGACCATGTCGCTTCCGTCCAGGATCAGGCGGCCGCCGCGTGGCGGCGCGAGCGCATCCGGAAACACCTGCGAAATGGCCTGACGCTTTAGATCCAGGTCCGCGCGAGCGTAGCATGGTGGTGTTGAGGCCGGCGTGGCCCAGCCACTGGCTGATGGTGGCGAAGTCGACGCCCGCCTTGAGCAACGCGATGGCCGTGCTGTGGCGGATCGAGTGCGGGTGCAGGTTCTTGCAGTTCAAAGTGGGAGCCACGGCCGCCGCCCGGGCTACGTAACGGCGCAGCAGGTAACGCACCCCGTAGCGAGTCAGGGCGGAACCCCGGGCGTTGGCGAAGATCAGCGTGCTTCCCGGATCCGGATCGCAGCGCTTGCACTCGCCGATCAGAGCGCGCAGCAGCTGCGCGGTGACGGGCCAGAGCGGGCAAAGGCGAACCTTGCTTCCCTTACCCATGAGGCGGACCTGGCTCGGGGCATCAAGCCGGATGTCGCGGCGACGAAGGTTAAGGACCTCCTGTACTCGCGCACCGGTGTTGAACATCAGCGCGAAGAGCGCGTAATCGCGCCTACCCAGCGCGGTGCTGCGATCGATGCTCTTGAGCAGTGCCTCCATCTCGACGCGCTCGAGGTACTCGATCGGGGCATCCCTGGCACCGTGCTTGAACGGCAGGCCGATCACGCGCTGCAGCGTTCCAAGCTGATCCGGGTGACGACCTGCAAGAAACCGGGCAAAGACGTGGATGGAACCGAGCCGAGCGTTGCGGGTGGCGATCGCGTTCTTGCGCTCGGTCTCGAGGAAGCGCAGAAACCGCGCGACGCGCTCCTCGGTAAGATCGCGGATCGTGAGCTGCTCGACCCCGCGGCGTGTCTCACGTGCCGTGAACTGAAGCCACAAGACGAGCGTGTCGCGGTAGCTGCGGATCGTGTGGGCGCTCAAGCCCCGTTGGCCGGGCAGGAAGTCATCGAAGAAGAACACCAACTCGCGCCCGAGATCAGTCAGGGTGGGACGTCTCATGGCGCACCTCCCTCGAGGACCTGCGTACAGGAGCGAGCGAAGCGCTCGCTCGCGTGCTGCATCACGGCAGGCATCAGACGCAGGTAGTAAGCGGTCGAGGCAATCGAAATGTGGCCCATGTACATCGCGAGCCGCGGTAAGGCCACTTGAACGTCATCACCGTTCTCATACCACCGAAGGAGTGCGCCGACGGCGAAGCTGTGGCGCATGTCGTGCAGGCGTGGGCAGCGTCCGTCGCTGCGGCGAACCCCCGCTGCCCTGCACAGAGCGATGAAGCGGCCGCGAAAGGCCACCCCGCCATAGGCATCGCCGTTGACGGTGCAAAAGAGCGGCGCCTCGGGGCGCCGCTCGAAACCCGCCCGGCGACGCACGCGCAAGTACCGCCTCAGCTCCCGCGTGGCGCTTGGCGAAAGCGGCACCCAGCGAGACTTATGGAACTTGCTGTCCCGGATCCGAAGCACACCGGCGGTCGCATCGACGTCGCTCAACGTGAGTCGCACGATCTCGCCGCGGCGCAGCCCCGCTGTGTACAGCAGCACCACCGCGCAGCGCATCATCTGTCCGTGGAGTCTCGAGGGACGGCTGCGTCGCCGCCTCGGTGAGCAAGCCGAGAGAAGCTGAGTAACCTGGCTGCGCGAAAGGATCGTCGGCAGCGGATAGGGCTTGAGCCGCACGAACGAGTGCGGATCGGGTACAAAGCAGCGGAGCTCTGAGCGCCGCCGATGCCGGCAGAACTTGTGGACGACCCGCTCCCAGCGCAGTCGCGAGCTGATGGCGAGGTGGGCGCAGCTCTGCCGCCACGCATCGAATAGCGACCTGGTGAGGTCGTCGGCGCCCGCCTGCACCAGGAACCTGCGAAGGCGACTCAACGCATACTCCTCCGCCCCGTACAGGCGTCCGAGTGCGCGCTGGCTCCGTAGAAATGCCGCGACGGCGCCATCGAAGCGGCTCAGCGGTGCGGCCTTAGGCATGACGCACCCCCTCGGTTCGGAACCGTACGGGAGGCACAGGAAGGGCCACGCCCCTCAAGGCCCGCATGTCCAGGCGCAGATAAGGCCAGGTACTCAGGAGGCTGCGATGTCCCATCACATCGCCAATCGCCTTGATACCGACGCCGCGAGCGAGCAAGCGCACCGCAAACGTGTGTCGCAGCTGATACGCGTGGATCGAAGGCGAAAGGCCCGCCTCACGAGCTCGCTTCTCGAAGATATCTTGCACCGCGGTGCGCTCGATCGGGCCGTTCGGGCAGCGCGCCCGCAAGAACAGCTCGGGGTGCGCCGTCCCCTGCGAGCTGCGGCAGTGGGTCAGATACTGTCCCAGCAGGCGGAGCGTCGGCGCGGCGAGCGGGAGCTGCAGGTCAGATCGGGTCTTGCGTTGGCGTACGTGGAGCACGCTCGCGTCCCAATCGATGGAATCCAGGCGCAACGGCGCGACCTCGGAGGGCCGCAGACCGTAATAGGCCAGGAGATGAAGAATGCACAGGTCCCGCCATCCAGCCTTGCTGCCTCGATCGATAGAAGCCAGGAGCCTGCGCACCGTGGACCAGGGGAGCGACTTGGGCGGCTGCTCCCCCTGGTAGGTCTTAGGCGCATCGAGGGCGTCGAGCCGGGTGTGCGTGTGACCCGACAGGTATAGGTAGCGCATGAAACCGCGCAGGATCCCGACGACGTGCGTGAGTGAATGCCGCGAAACCTGCCCGCTGCGGATCTCGATATAGCGCTCCACGTCCTCCCGGCTCACCCGGCGAAGCTGCTTGCCGCGCGGCAGCCCTCGGGAGAGAAACTGCCGTACCTCCGCCGCGTGATGCTGCCGCGTCGAGGATGCGAAACCGCGTAGCTCGATCAGATAGCGCTGATAGTCACGCCGCAGGGCCGCATGCGGATCCCGCTCTGGTTCGCCTTGTAGGCGCCCCTTAGCGAGCAGATACCGGGTGTAGGCGCGACGGCTTGCCGCGAACCGATAAAGCCGAGAGCGCGGTGAGCACTCGGGTGCAAATGCTCGCTCGAGTCGCCGCACGGAATAGACGCGCCGGCGGCCATCCGGAGCCAGCCGCTCAAGCATGAACGCGATCCGCCGCAGATGCTGGTCGGCAACGAAAGAGCTGTAGCGTTCGGCCTCGAGCCAGTTGCCGAAGTCAGCGAGCTCACGGCGCGACGCAGACCGTGAGATCCACTCTCGGGTGCTGGCGCAAAGATCCAGTGACATGACGATCTCCTGCTGTGGAAGGAGATCGGGAACCTACGCCGCAGTAGAAAAATGTTGAGCAAAGTCGAGAAAACCTCGCTCCCGCGGCCACGAGAGCGAGGGCGCTGCACATATCAAATAAGTCCCGCTTCTGCAAATGAGTAGATCGACTCTGCGACGATCAGGTGATCGAGCACGCGCACATCGATGAGGGCGAGCGCTTCCCTGAGCCGTCGCGTGATGAGCTCGTCCGCAGCGCTCGGCTCGGACAACCCTGACGGATGGTTGTGGTAGAGGACGATCGCTGCCGCGTTGCGCGCGAGCACGGCCTTGACGACCTCCCGCGGATGGACCGAAGCGCGGTCGATGGTTCCGCGGAAGAGATCTTCTGCGGCGATCAGGCGATGCCGGGTGTCCAGGTGCAATACGCCGAAGGTTTCTCGGTCGTAGGCCCCGAGATGCATGCGCAGGAATTCACGAGTGCGCTCTGGGGAAGTCAGAACCGGCGAACCGGCACGATAGCGCTGCGCGATGAGCGCCTGGGCGCGGTCGAGCACGTCGGAGGCGTCGGCTTCGCGAAATCCGGATTCGTCGCGAACGTAGAGCGTGGTCATGGCTGCGGGCGCCTTTTGATTCCGGGCGGGATTGCCCGGTGCCCGCGCCTCACGCCGCAGCGCAGCCGTCAATGATCGAAGACCGCCGCAGGCGGCATGCGACTCCTGCGCACGTCATTGACGGCGAGAACGGCGTGATAGGCTGGAAATTGCGGCAAGCCCCGCCCTCCGACCTTTAGGGCCAGATCCAAGTCCGCCTCCCTGCAGGTCGAGCCCATGCGGCTAGCTTAGTGTCAGCGAAACCCCGGTCCAAATCATTGCGATGATTGCGAATAGGAAGGCCACCAGCATGAGAATCGCGGGTATCTGTACGTTGTCCCCGGCGCCGATCGCGGCTTTTTCTTGATCCTCGGTTAGCGTCCAGCCGTTGGCCTTCCTATCTAGAGCGATCAGCGTTCCTGTGATCGCCATCAGTGTCCATAGGCAGAACAAAATCGAGAGCCCGAAAAGTCCCCAAGCGATGTAGAGCCAGCAGGGGACTCTTTGAAACGCCCCCCCAGCATGAGCCGTAAACTTATCGAGAAACGTGACAGTAAAGGCGACTGCGCCGGCGCTCAGCGTGATCACCTGCTTGGCAATCTCGCCGGAGGCCTTGAGACCTTCGCTCTGAGGACCGTTTCCCATCAACATATTGGCCAGCAGGGGCATAGGCCTGACGCTGCCAGCGCATAGGCAAGCGTGCGATCGCCCAAAAAATCTGTCTCGTACCCCGGAATTGTGACTGCGTGCGCTGCCATAGCGTCCACCAGGCTGCGAACTGCTGCTCGGGCTTCGTTCTTGCGAACGTCGATATCCACTATCGCCTTCGCGCTCGAGATCGCGCCGAATCGGCCCGGCCTCAAAACCTCGCTGGCGGCGTCCTGTGTGAGCTGCCTCAGTGCATTGTCCGCGATCGGCTTGAAAGTCCTGCCCGCCGAGGACGCGGTTGATCGCGCCAGATCGAAGAGTTCGCTGGCAAGAGCTTGCTGATCTCTAGTAACAGCCATCTCCGCTCCTTATTGCCGGGTCACCGACACTCCCAGGTGTCAGCGTAGCATTGAGGAGGCCGAGGAAGCCTCAACGGCTCCGCAGCGCCGCTTCGAACTTGGGCGCCATCAAGTGCCGATCCGTTGACAAACCGGTCAACGGGCGGCGGGGTTAATCTTGAGTGTAAAGTGCCGAACCTGCTCCGCGGCCCCGCCTGTGCCGCGGGCGCTGAAGTCAAACGTCCGGCCCGCCGCCGCGGCGGCGGGTTGCCCAGTCAACGAACCGTCAGTCTTGAGCGCAAGTCCGTCGGGCAACGTACCATCCCTCAGCGACCAGACGAACGCCGCCAAGCTTCCCGATGCCGCGGGTAACCCGGTGTAGTTCTGCCCGACCTTGCCCTCAGGGAGAGTTTCGGGCGCTAGGGCAGTCGAACCCCCACCTCCTCCGGGAAGGGGTGGCGAGGGCAGTCGTCCGCCGGATCCATTCGAACTCGGTCCCGAGTTGGTCGTTTTTTCGACGAGCTTGTCAAAGATCGTGTCCAACAGTCGCTCCGAGAATCCGAAGACTACCGCAATCCCGAGCGTCACCTGGCCGAATGGGTCTTCCCACGTGCACTCAAAGATGTTTCCTAGCACGTGGAATTGTACGGCTAGTTCGCTCACGAGAATTCCTGCCCATGCGCCCAAGGCACCCGCCACGGGACTGAGGAATAGTGTGGTCCAGGAGGCACCATAGTCCGTGGGCACATCTTTCCGGTTCAGCGAGCGGCTCAATCGGCTCAACAGGCCGCCCACCGCGCCGGCAAGGAGCAGCACGCTACGCTCCGGAAAGACACCGGCCACGACGACAATCAACACTAACCCGAGCGCGACGAGCCACGCCGTCTTGTTCTGCCAGGTCACAAGTTCGGCAAATGAGTTGTCTTCCCGCTCATAGTTTTCCGAGAATGCCTCCGCGAGAAGTACCCTGAGGCGGTCCGGGGAGGCTGAGGGCGTGGCCGTGAGTGCGCGATGAATCGAGTCGGCGAGCGCAAGCGAAGCCGCATCATTCGCGCCGCGCAGTTTTTGCTCCTGCGCCTCCAGTCGACTCACGACCGTTGGCAAAGCGAGGAACTGCGCCATCTGCGTCTCGGCCTCGTGGACGTAGTACCAGCCTGCTATCTCCTTGCCTCGCGACCAGAACACGACATCGCCCAGCCGCGGCACCCGCCAGACTCCCTGATTGCTGATCAGATTCTCAGCGACCGTCAGCAATCGCTGAATCCTCTGCAGCCCTGCGTTCGGAGTCAGCAGTTGCAGCTCAGTAGCCAGGGCATCAATCTGCACCTGTAATAGCTGCCGGGTCGGATGTGCGATCCGATTCCAACGTACGATCACGTTGGCCAACCAGTACAAAAAGGCGAGGGCCACCACAAGTTGGACGCTCTCGCGCGTGAGTACTCTGAGGGATGCCGACGATGGATGACACTGCTTGTGAGTGTCATTCAAGACGCTCTGCTCTGTCGGAGTCGGGCGCGGCCCTGGCTGGAGCGGATCGTGCGGCGCGGCAGCAAGCAAGGGCGCGGGCGCGCACAGAGTGACAATGACGATCGAACGAGCAATGAGAGCCTGGATGCTCATGCGGATTTCCGCACGGTGCCGATCAAGACTGCCGCCGCATTGGCGAGGGCGTTGACCGACCCATTCTGCGCTATCACGTCCTCTGCCGCGTGGATCGCGTTCTGGAGAGCTGTTGCATCGGCGGGGGTTGGACCCTGCAGCACCGGGGTGTTATCGGCATCAATGGCCGCATCGAGCGCCTCCGCTTCGTTGTCCAACGCGGTTAAGGTCGGATTGATCACCACGTCGTCGTCGGCCGTCATCGTTCGACGGGCGAGCAGCGCGAGAGTCAAATCGTGAACGGCATCGAGCTTGTTCTGGTAAAGCGACGTGAAACCAGCCATTGGAGTGACCTTGTGAGTTAGACAGCTTTGATGCTGCAGGACACGGAACTATCATTTCTGCTTCGTCTTGGCCTCACTCTTCACGTCATCCTTGACCTGCTCTCCGAACTTTTCCAACACGGTAAACTCGTCCTTCGCACTCTTCGGCGCGCTGATCTGCGCGGCAACTTTCGAAACGGCTTGTAGAGGAGAACCATCGAAGTGGATGGTGGCCACCGGAGTACTCATCAGCCCCCCCGCGCGCACGTCCGATTGGGTTGGGGACCCCGCTGCGATCGCGCTCAGCAGCTCGCCGGGTTGTTTGATGTTCTGCACGCGCCAAATCTGCTCCTGGTCGCGATTGACAGAATCCAGGGCCGCAGCGCGGGCGCGCGTCCTCGCGAGGCGGTCCGCGTCATCGGACCGGGCGCTTTGGAGTTGCTTGACGTAGCCGCCTACGGCATCGTTTATTTGGGTTGCCATCTTCCCAACCAACGTCGCCGTGTCGACGATCGGACGTGGTGTGGCGCACCCACTGCAAAGGGCAACCAGGAGGGCAACAGGAGGAACTCTCACTTGTTAACTCCCACCGCAATGGCCCCGACGCCCAAAGCCTGCAGGAGACTCGCGAGCGCTTGCGGATCTAAGCCACCGGCACCGTACGCCGCGAGTGTCGCGACCCCGGGACCCAGGACTCCAACCCAGGCGGTCCCTGCATTGCGACTTTGGAGGAGCTTTGCACGTCGCTTCGCGAGTGGGCCCTCCACAACTGCGATCTGCGCCATCGGCTCGAAGCCCCGATTCCATGCGTCAGCAAGGTAGATCAGCGCCGGCACGAACGGGTCGCGACCCTCGGTTCCGACCTTGCGAGAATGCTCGGCCGCCTCCAGCGCCTCTGCGGCTCTCGACAAGTAGTAGACTTGAGTGACTGCCGCGGAAGCTTGCGCCTTCGCTGTGGCCAGATCGGCTTGAGCCTCATTGATCTGGGCTTCAGCACCACTCTCGACGTATCGAAGCCATGCCTGGACGGAGGCCAGTGCGTTGGGATGTGGCACGCGCGGAGGGTTGCTGAAGGCATCCCCGACGCCCAACGCGGCGTGAACGAACGTCAGTCCGTCCTTTGCCTCGGCCGTGAGTGTGCTCGGAGTCTTGACGCTCGTGGTGCCACTAGCCGCGATGAGAGAGTCCACCTTATCCGCAAGACTCGATGAGACGTAGGACCTAATGTAGGGGTTGGCGTCAGCCAGAGCAGAATTTACTTGCTGAGCGAGCTTGTCGAACTTGGACTGCGCGGTCGGTCCGGAAGTCAGGGAACTGCTGGCGTCCTTCAACGCGCCATCTAGCGCCTTCTGGGCTTCTTTGCCCGCGGTTTGATCGTCCGAGAGAGTCTTGTGCGCCGACTCTACTGCGGCGAGCGCATCCGCGAGGTTAGGTCCGGTCCCTGGGCTTGGGAGAGACGTTACATTCGCAGGTTCCGTTACGCTGTTCAGGCGAACGGCAAGATCGGCGCGCAGCGCCTTGAGTGCTTGCTCATCACCGGGCTTCTCATAGGCATCGGCAACGATCCTCCAGAGCTTCACGCGGCCGGCGCGATCCGATTTGCCAGCGATCGAGCGGAGGTACCCATCCAGACGTGAAGCCAGCAATCCGCCATCGGCAAAGCCTTGGGGGCTCCCTTGCATGAGCAAGATGAGTTCTGCATCGCGCTCTGCAGCAAACTCGGCAACGACAGCAGCGCGTTCGTCCCGCTGCAGGCCGTCGATATACTGAGACTCGTCGTCGAAGACGGCTGTAAGCTTCAGTGCGTCGAACTGCGTTTTGGCATCCGACGTCGCCTTCTGAGTGCTCGCGTCATGTACGTAAAGCGAAACACATCCGGCTACCAGCTGAGCGATCAGCACCGCCGCAACCCGGCTCGCCAGAACCGTGTTTGCTGCAGTGCGTCTTGGCCTTATCTCACAGGAACCGACCATGCTTGATCATCCCCCTGCGGTCGCAAGTGGAGCGGCTGTCCGGCTCTTAAGTGCCGGTTATAGTCTCTAACTGTCGCGACGGACCGCTCTGTCTCACTTTAAGCGTCGGGTGCCACCGACGCGTTTCCGCTCGAAATTGATCCCGTTCGTGCGATGGTGTGCCTGCCGCGGCCCTGGGAGTCCTGCGGCGTTCGCGACAGATCTATTGTTGGGGGACAAGTCCTTGCCGCAGGCCGAACCCTTTAGGGTCGGCTTGGACAAGGATGACTTGGGCCAAGATCCACAACGAATCGCCTCCGTCCGCGCTACCGCATGGGGCCACTAACCACACTTTCTGCCGAACTCGCCCGCTGGTACGGACGCCGGCTCAAGTATCTGTGGATCACGACAGTTACCGGAGGACTGGGCTTTTTCGTCTTGTATGCCGTCTTGGTGGTTGCCGGGGTCCTCTTGGCGCGGCAATCGATGTTACTGCGCGCGGCGGACGAGAAGCGGCTTGATGACTTTCTACAGTCGGAACACGAGGTCCGAGACGACGACCACTTTGCCTCTGCCTTGAGCGTCGTGCTCTCGGCGGTCGACAAAACCCGCCGCATCAGCAAAGACTCCTGTCCCGTCGGCTCAACGGAATGCCTGCGAGCGAGAAGAGTGCTCACGCTGACAGGGCAGCTAGCCCAGGCGCTCGAAGAGCGTCCATCGTCTGGCTTTGAGCACTGGGTCGATGGCGTAGTAGGACTCCTCAGTCAGTATGATGTTCACCGAAAGGATGCGTCGGGCATCGCCAGCGCTCTGCCGTTGATCCCAGACACGCGCGTGCCCGACGAACCGCCGCAACTCACCGCTGATGCAGATGGGGATTGCGATCGCACTGAGTTGACCCCTGTTGCCGACGCAGCTGCCGACCAATTTCGGGATAGCCTCGGTCTAGTTCCGGCGTTTTGTGACCGCGCAATCGGCGATCTCAGCAGTCTGCTCATACCGGAACAAGCCGCGCACATTCCAAGACGGGCTGAGGGCAAGGCCAGAGCTCGACTAAGCCACGCAATCTACATCTCCTCCGCACTGGAGGCAGCCTTGAAGGCCGTCATGGTCAAGGCAACATCACGAGACACTGTGAGTAACTTGACGAAGGCAGATTCGGCACAGCCGGAAGATATGTACTCGTTTGTAGCTGCTTACTTCATTGGCGTGGACAGCGTGATTCGGTATTGGCACGTCGAGCCCGGTGAACCGATTGAACGACTGCCGAGAAATAGATCGTGGGCAGCCCAGGAACACTTCGCGCAGTTCCTGGATGTCCAGAATTCCAGTGCTCCCGAGTACGTGTCCCGACCATATCTCGACTTCGCGGGCGCAGGCGTAGTCCAAACGATATGTCGACGAGTCTCGACGCACGGCGGCGTTAAGACCACTATGCCCGGCATCGTCTGTGTGGACTTGGCGTTGCAGCGGAAGGAGATGGCCGCTCTTGTGGGCCGGATCCAGGAGGGACCATTCGTGTCGGCGGGCTTGCTTCGCATTGACCCCAACGGCACCGCTGCTGTTGCCTTTCAACCGAACAAAGGATCCAGAGAAGACCTGGAGGTCACGATCCGCTCCCTTCGATGGCAGCAGGCATTCACGCCGCAATTTCTCGCGGGAGCAGCGAGTCGGAGCACGTCTCGCGTGAACATCGGTGCGGGTTTCGGCACGTGGTACGTCGTCCCGCTTGGTCGCGTAGACAAGGACTTGCTCGCGGTGGCGCTGCGCCCCGCGCTCAGTTCCGGGGTGGGACGCCTTGGCCGCTGGGCAATTCTGGGAGGAACATTTGGCTCCGCACTGATCCTGCTCACGTTTACGGCGCAGCAATCACGCCGGCTCAGCGTCGCAGAGCGTGACCTTGCTCGGCTTAGAAGTCTCGCAACAGCCGTCATCGAATGCCGACCAGACCCGAGCGATCCGGGAAACTACCTTAGTCAGAGTATCGTTACGGGAAACGACCGCGCAGAAGAGGTGCTGCAGACTCGCCTTCCGAACTTTGGGTTCAGAGTGGGTGCGAAGCCGAAGCTGAAAACACTTTTTGATGGTCGTGCGTTCGTCGCCATTGGCGCGGATGGCATCACACCCACAAGAAAGATTGAACCGTCTGAGATTGAGCCACATAGGCGCCGGGACGATGCAAGTAGTTACTACGTGAGGCTGACCCGCGAAAGGGAGGTTCGTATAGTGCCGCCCGCGGAAGGGAGCCCTGCTGGCGACTCTCGGGCGTGGCCAAGTGTCACGGGCTACCGGTGGCTGCGAATTGCGGCGAGCGCAGTGGTACTACCTCGATGGCTGCGGAATAACAGCGCAGATGCTCGCGGCCGCATGGTAAGTACGATCGGAATCGTCGTGCCGGTTTGGGACGAGGATCTAGTCAGGCGATTAGATGCCCTCGTGAGCGACGGGCAGACCCAAAGGCTCGACCCCTTGGTTGGAGAGGACACACACAAGTGATTGACCTTTCAGAGATTCTACAGGTTACGGTTGGGGTGTCAGCCTGTGGTGGGGTTGTGATTCTGGCACTGAAGCTATTGCAGATCATGACACGCCATAACGTGTTGCTTGCGGGACAGTGCCTCGAAGAGGTCAAGAGCCGCGATACCAAAGCACGCGCGGACTATCCCAGGCGGTTTCGCTATCGCCTCAGGCTGCAGAACCTCGAGGCGGCGTACGCGGACTACAAACTGCAAGTGAAGATTAGGGGCATCTCAAGCGGGTCCCGGCACCTCAGCAAGGAGGACCGAGTGTTGTCGGTCGTGGGCTGGAAACCTATTACGATCGTCAACGAATTAGGGTCCCCTTCCGGGGATCCTTACCTTTGGTGTGCGGAATTCCAGGAGCTCCCGGGTTTCGATACATGGTCGTTTGATGCGGTACTCCCGTGCGAACGAGTGGAGTTCTCGGTCTCGTTCTCCGGCGTACCCAAGAAGATGTGGATTGCACCTACATTTGGGCCTTACTTCGCGCGAGAACGGCTAACGATTTTTTCCAATGATCGTGATGAGCCACGAGTGCGCGGTCCGGTTACCACACCTGCATTGGTCGTTCCCTTCATCTTGTCGATATTGGCAATAGCAACGCACATACTCGTGGTCGCCTTGGCCGGCTGGCAGATTGTGTGGTCGACGCTGGAGCTGTCGGATGCGCAGCTAATTGCCCTCGAGTTATTGCTCATCTGGCTTGGCTATGTCGCAATTAGACGCCCGGTCTATCCAGTCATCAGCGGATACCGGTTCATCACGCCCCCCTGGAGCCGAGAGGGAACCGAGCTTGAAGACGGCCGTGACCAACTCGAGCGCCCAAGTGGAGCAGACGAAGGGGTTCCCGGTCCGCTCACCGCGTTCGACACGGCCGCGCAGGCGGTCTCGGCGCCTAACGCGCAGATGGATGAGCCAGCCGGTTGAGAAGGAGGCGAAGCCATGCCGAGGTACCTAGGTTCACGAATCCTCGCGGCGACGGGCTTGTTGCTGCTTGCCACGGCCTGTCTCGCACAGGTCAGCCCCCAGCATGCGCCAGCACCGCCGGCACCCACGGGAGCGCAGGCCACCGCACCTCCCGCCCAGCCTGAGGGGGCTCCGGGATCCGCACCCCCGCCGAGTTCCCGTCCGGTGCAGGGTGCGATTCCGTCCGCCTGCAGCACGGCGCCGCAGGCGGGAGAGATCGGCGCGACCCAGATCAGCGGCCTCCTCCATGCGCCGTCGGGGGATGCCATCAAGGACGATCTCGCGCTGAATGACAAGCTAGCCATCGAACTCGACCGGGCACCCGCGCATCCCGCAGACCAGTATGTCCTATTCGTCAATGACATTGAGGTCAGGGGTCTCGGACCAGCGACCTACACCGCACTGACGAACAGTAAGTGTGCTCTCGTGTTCAAGCTGGTGCGCAATTCGGACAACAGTGTCTTCTGGAAGAATCTTCTCGGCGCTCCGGAGCACTGGACGGTGCCGGTGCGAGTCGCGCTCGGGGTACGAGCGGAACCGTGCAAGACCTCCGAACCCTGCAAGTCCCCGGATATCACGCTTCGCGGAGCGACCGGGAGCTTCAACTTCGAAGTGGTCTCCTGGCTGTGGCTCATCGTGGCCGTCATCGCCGTCGGGCTGGTGGTCTTCGTCGTCTTTGGTCACGCCCGTCACTCCACGACACTCCGTGACAATCTCTTGCCGCAATTGCCGCCTGAACGTCAGCCCTACAGTCTGGCCCGGTGCCAGATGGCCTTCTGGTTCGTATTGATATTCGCGGCCTTCATCTTTCTCTACATTCTCCTCTGGGACTACAACACCGTGAGCTCCCAGGCGCTCACGCTGATGGGCATCTCCGGCGCCACGGCCCTCGCCGCGGTCGCCGTCGACATCGCCAAGGACTCTCCGGCCGATGCCGCCAACCGGGCCCTGCAGGCGCTGGGACTCAACACCTACGCCGACGTCCTGCGCGTGCAGCAAGAGCAGGATGCACTCAGGCCGCAGGCGCAGGCGGCAGACACCGACTACCAGACGAAGAATGTCAGCGCGGTAGCGGCCGAAGCGGCGGCCGCGGCGGCCCCCGCTAACGCCCAGCTTGCACAGGCGGCCACAGCCGCGAGAGGCCTGGCGAACGCCGCCAAAGCGCTGCTCCAGCAACAGCAGACCCAGGTGCAGGACCGCGAAAACATCCTCCGCACGTATCGGGACAAGAGCGGTGCATTCGCCTCGACCGGAATCTGGAATGACATCACGACGGATCTCAATGGTCCAACGGTGCACCGCATACAGGTGGTGTGCTGGACCGTGATCCTAGGCGGTGTGTTCATCGTGGGCGTGTATCGGGATTTGGCGATGCCACCGGACTTCAGTCCCACGCTGCTGGCGCTGATGGGACTCAGCAGCGCGGGCTACGTTGGTTTCAAGTATTCGGAAAAGAACAACTGACATGGCGGCCCGGATCGAGCACGTCGTTGTTCTCATGCTCGAGAATCGCTCGTTCGACTGCATGCTCGGGCGGCTGTACGCGGGCGACCCCAGTTATCAGGGGCTCACCCTCAACGAGAGCAACTTCTACGAGATGACGTACGGAGTCTGGAACGACCCTCAGATGACGCCTGCGGCGGCCTGCATTCCGGATCCCGATCCGGGCGAGGCCTTCACGGACATGAACGTGCAACTCTTCGGGCAGGAGGTGCGGCCGCAACCTGCGCAGACGCCGACGATGTTGGGGTTTGCGAGGAACTACGGATTGTTGGGCACGAGCGGCAGCTACCGTGACCCGGGCGCAGTGATGCACTACTTCACGCCCGAGCAGGTTCCGGTCATGAGCGCCTTAGCAAGAGCTTTCGGAGTGAGCGATCGATGGCACGCCTCGGCACCCTGCCAGACCTGGCCCAACCGCTTCTTTGCTCATACTGGTACATCGCTGGGGTACGTGGACAACAACACATTTCACATTCCCTTCGAAGCGCCGAGCCTCCTGCGGCGTCTCGAGGATCGCGGGATTTACTGGCGCGTGTACTTCCACGACATGCCGCAGTCCATTCTCTTGAGAGACGTTTGGAAATGCGCGCTGTCCCGGTATCGCCTCTTCGGTCAGTTTCTCGCCGACGCGCATACCGGCGCCCTGCCGAACTACAGTTTCATAGAGCCCCGCTACTTCACGGACCTCTTCAGCAACCTTATCCCGAACGATGAGCACCCGCCGCACAACGTGCTCTATGGTGAGCAGCTCATCGCACAGGTCTACAACGCGGTCCGGAGCTCCCCGTGCTGGAAAGAGACGCTCCTCATCATCACCTACGACGAGCACGGCGGCTGTTACGACCACGTTCCGCCACCTGCGGCGGTGCCGCCCGATGGCGCCATGAACAACGCGTACGGCTTCAGGTTCGATGCTTACGGCGTCCGGGTACCTGCAGTCATCGTGTCGCCCTATATCTCGTCAGGCAGCAAGGTCCGCCCCTCGGGCGATACACCATTCGATCACGCTTCAATCATCAGGACCGTCCGCGAGATCTTCGGGCTCGGCGATGCCTTTACGGCGCGCGATGAGGCCGCACCAAACCTGTTGGACGCGCTGAGTCTCGCCGCTCCGAATAACGATGGGCCAATATCTCTCACAGCTGCGCTGGATACCCCCGATCCAGACAAATTTCCCGAACTCGGAAACAGCATGACCAATGGCATGCAGACGGCTCTCAGTGCCGCGGCCAAGCTCCTTCCCGACACACCGCTTGCCTTCGACACGCAAGTGCCGAACGCGGCCGGCCTGCCGAGTGATCCACCCGACACCGTCGCACGGTCACTCGCCAACGTCACAGTCCGCACACGAGGATTCCTAGGTTTGTAACCACTCTGCCCCCAAGGTCGGGACAGTGCTAGTAAGGTGGTACTTCAACTATCAGGGTGGATGCCCGGTTTCTCACCTGTACCGTGAGGTTGCACGCTTGGGCCACCACAACAAATTCGTTTGTTCGAGTGAGATTTGACGCGGCTGTGGCACAGTTAGGCGAGCGGAGCGAAGCTATCTCCGTCGGGTCATGGGCAATGAATCGGACATTGGCGCTTGCGGCGTGTCGCTATCCCCCCGAATCTCGATGCGTACCGGAACCTCAGGGGCAGTTCCGGCGATCACCCCACGCGTACCGACGGCAACGCCCTGCCTCAGGGACACCGCGGTCGCGCCCCCATCCCGTCCGGTGTATCGTCGCTGAAGGAGATCGTTATGCCTTTTGGATTTGATGATGCATTCGTCGTCGGCAGCGCCGCGCTCAAGATCGTGCCAACCTTGGCATCGGTGGTAGAGCGGCTTCGCAAGATTCACAAGGACGAATCTATCCAGAAGGCTATTCAGATCATCAAGCTCGATACGCTCGATCACTGCAAGCGTTTGCGCAGGGCGCTCGACGAGCTCGACATCGGGCTTAAGGACATGGATATAGACCCTGACAAATCACCGGAAGAGAACCGAGCCTCTCACCACCGCTTGAATTTCGCGGCGCGATCTCGGATCAACTCGGTCCATGCGAAGCTGGCTGGCATCCATATGGGCCTCGTTACGAGTGCGGAGGACATCGCGGCGATTTTGACGTGCCTGGGCCGCGATGACGTCGAACAGAGTGCGTTCCAAGACGCCCGAGGCGTCAAGGGCGAGCTGGACGCGATCGCCCGAGGTGGAGTGCCCGTCGGTAAGACCATCGATCTCTATAAAAAGGTGCTGGACCGTTATATCGGTGAACTGAGCGCGCCCTGAGGACGCCTCGGACGCCGATGCGGTTCAGATGGATACTGTTGCGATGACCCAGCGCGGTATGAGCGACGAAACGGCTGCACGCGAACTCGCACGGCAAATCGAGACCTACTCGAATGCGATTGTTGCGTTCGCCGTCCTCCAAGCACTCGGCTATTCGTACTCTTTCGGCACAAGCAAGCTGTTTAACTGCCTCGTCAAGACAGCCGACTACCTCGCACTCGGTCTCACCCTGACGTTCGTTCTAGTGGCTGTACTTATGGTCATTGCACTGATCTTTCTTAGGCGCACGATGCAATCTCTTTCGGGCGAATACGCCGGAATCGTCAAGAAGATATACCGAGCGAAACTGGTTGCCGTAGTCCTCGCTTCTATGATGCCAATCGTCGTCACCGTTACCTACGGCGTCAGGGACTATCAGGGAAAACACAATTGCGCCAAGCCAACTCCGCCGGCCCATACATTCAGTCATTATCGTGATCAGGGTGCAGATTTCTCCGTCTCCGCGGTTCGTGGATCTGCGCAAGACACTGTCGAGCCGGGATAGGACCGGGGCCGTGTGACCATCCGACGGCATCGAGCGGCACGCGTCGGGATCGGCAGCGGGACTCGATGACACCAAGGCCTCGCAGGGGTCGTGCGTATATCTCAGGTGTTGGCGGGCTCCGGTCTACGCCATCAATGTGGTCAGGGGGCTTAGTCATATTAACCTGAGGGCCACCCGGCGGGTGCTCATGAGTTCAGCCCAGCACAGGGCCGCGGTCGTCCCTGCGCCCTTCTTTACTCTCCCCTTGAGCGGGGCGGCGCTCGCGCAACCGCACTGGCTGCAGCGGTTGCCCGCGCTCGATGTCGTCAGCCAGCGCGCTACGAACCTGCGCGACGAAGCGTCGCTGATCTTCGGGGTCTCTCAGAGCTCGCGAGGCGAGTTCGGCGGCCCTTAGATTGAGGTACGTCCCGGCAAGCTCGGGGTGCTGTCGAACAGCATCCCGGGGCTTAATCGCTTCATCGCGTACCAAATGCGCGGCCTCCGCTCGCGCTCCAAAGAAGCTCTCTTTCTCGATCACCCAGCGATTCCGAGAGACCGCCACGTCCTTAGGGCTCACCTGCCCGTCCGCTCCCCGCACCGGTCGCTTCACCGTCACCGCATCGCGACCCGTCCGTTGAAGGATCACTTCATCGCCCACCTGCGGTTGCGTGAGGGATTTCGTCATCGCCCGCTCGATGTCCTTTCCCCAGACCTCCCGGTAACCTCCCGGTAACCTCCCGGTACTCCCAGCCTCACGAAATACGAGCCCTCCTCGTTCGGGTCATGCCGGTAGGTGTCCGGGCCATGGTCGAGGAGCTTTCCGGCGATCCGCACTCCCGCTGACTCAGGCGCCGCAGTCCCTCTTGACGGTGCTCCTCTCGGCGCCGGCGTGGGTGCTATCGGATCGGCCGAGATCGAGTCCGCGCGGTCCGTGGGCCGGACGAGACTTCGTCCCATGGCGCGGATGAGCTGCGCCTGCTCGGCATCGCTCGGACGATACCCACGGACTTGAAGTGCCGCGAGACGCGCCTGGCGCCAGGCTTCCTGCCGGAAGCGCTCGGTGCCCGTCACGGTCACTTCCGCCCAGCCGCGCGAGCGCGCGATCTCAATGAGGCTCGCCACGACCTGGGTGTTCTCACTCACCGTGGTGAGTTTCCTCCCGAGGTCCCTGAAAGCCGGGTCCCCATTCGGAAAGAAGAATCGATGCCCGTCCTGCACGAACCGGTCCCGTACGGATTGCGGGACGGTCCAGGGGTCGGAATCTGCGTGCTTGAGCGTGCTCGTAGCCGCCGGCGACCCCGGAGCAGGGGCGCCCTCGCCCTCGGCGGCGAGCGCCGGCGCACGTTGTGAAGTTGGATTCCTCTCGGGTTTCCGACTCGCCTGGATCGCGTTTATCGCTGGCTCGCGGGGGGCGCTCCTCTTACCCACCGACGGTCTCTTGTACGCGCGTACGCCTCCCGGCTGCGTCCGGGCTGGCGGCTTGCCGCTTCCTTTCGCTGCTGGAGTCGCCGGTGCCTCCGCCGTGTCCTCACCATTTCCCGCTGACCGATTTTCCTCCGCCATGGCCGCCTCCTAGCTCCTGCCGATCGTGTGAAGGAAGCTCACGACGGCGCTCCGCGCCTCGGCGTCCGACGTCTTCCCGTCATGCTGCGGGATCTCGACCCTGGAGAAGTCGGTGGCGAAGTCCTCCAGGGTGAGCGACTCAAGGCGCTCGATGTCTTCCACTGTCCCTTCCCGTATCACGACGTCCTCCTTCACGGCGGGCAGGGCGACGATCCCGAAAGTCTGCGAGCCAGCGACATCCGCCGCGGCGGGTGCCGGCGCCGCTCGCGCGGGCGGCCCGGCCGAATGTGACCCGCCGCGGGCCGGCAGCGGGACCTCCGGTGCCGGCAGCAGTCGCCTACAGAATCTCCCATCCGCGAAGTACCGAATCTTCCGGCACCGGATGGGCCGCAGGCCCTCGTAGAACACGATCGCCTCCTCACTCCCCAGCTCCTTCACCTCCTGGGGGAGGAGAAGCGCCCGGCGTTGCTGACTCACGCTCTCGCTCCTCGAGCGTGCTCCGCGCCGATTGAGGCTCCCTCCGATCGGCTTCGACACCGTCTTCACGGCCACCGTCTGAAACCCGAGCTCGTCCGAGATCTCCCGGGCATCGGCGAAGTCCTTGGGCGCGAACACGATCCGTGCCGCAAGGCTCTTCAGCATCACCTCCGAGTTATGCATCCCATACACCTCGCGCAGCTGCGCCGGGGTCTGGATCACGAGCACGACCCGCACGTTGTAGCCCGGGAGGTAGCTGATCGCTTCCGCGATGATCGGGATCCTCCCTAAGGCCGTGAATTCATCGAGGAGCATCATGACCTGGTATTTGAGCGCGGGATTTCTCTCGGGGAGCTCACGGGTCTGAAGCCCGATCGCCTGCTGGAAAAAGAGATTCAGCACCGGGCGCAGCCGATGCAGGTCATCGGGATTGACGCCGACGTAGATCGACATGGGTTTTTGGCGCAGCTCGCGCAGATCGAAGTCATTCGCCGACGTCGCGGCGTCCAGGATGGGGTTCAGCCACAGATCCAGCCGGCTCGTGAAGGTCTTGCGGATCGAGCTCGCGGTCACCGGCGCCAGATCGATGACGTCGTAGAGCGAGCGCACGCACTCGCTCGAGAGGGGCCTCGGCTTGCTGCCGCTGTTCCGTCCCTCGACCAGGCGCTTCCAGTGCTGCCCGAAACCCTCATCGTCACTCGCCATCCCCTGGCGGAGCACCTCCCCGACCGTCGCGGGGAGGGACGGCGTCTCGAAGAGATAAAGCGCGATCCCTAAGAATAAGGAGCGGGCGGAGGCCGTCCAGAAGGGATCGACGTTCGGCGGATCCGGGTACAGCATCTCCGCGATCCGCTGCAGGTCATTCAGGCGCCTCAGGGGATCGCGCGAGACATAGGAGAAGGGATTCCAGCGCGCAGTGCGACCGTCCTCGGCGAAAGGATCGAAGAGGTAGCACGCCTGACCGCAGGCCTTGCGGTAGCCCGCCGTGATCGTCCAGTTCTCGCGCTTGATGTCGACGCAGACTAAGGACCCCGGCCAATTCAAGGCATTAGGGACGACGACGCCGGTCCCCTTCCCCGCTCGAGGCGGTGCCGCGAGCGCGACCCCCTGCTGGCCGGCCAGCATGAGACAGCGCCGGCCGCGCTTACCGAGAATGATGCCGTCCGACCCGAGGAGTCCGGCCGCCGCGATCTCGGCGCGACTCGCAAAGCGCGCATCTCCGTGGAGCGCTCGCCGTCGCGGCACGAGTACCGCGGCGAGGCTCGCCGCCAGGAGGACGAGCGCAACTGCCGACGAGCTAACGAGCCGCCGGCGAACCTCCGCCCGGTCACCGTAGTAGTAGCCGTACACCGAAAGCGTGAGCGGCGTCGCCCGCCGCGGATCGGCGTGCATCGACCACAGAAAGAGCGCGCCCGCGAGATCGCTCGCGAGGAGGAGCCCTGCTGCGCCGACGAGTGCGGCCTTGAGGGCGGTTCGGGAGAGCGACCTAGCCGGCCTCGGCCAGGCCGCGGCGCCGCCGCTCGGGCTCATACCAGATTTCCTTGATGAAACGCTCGTGTCCCTCGACGCCGAACTGGATGACGACATCGACGAGGAGGTAGAGGAGGCTCTTGATGTCGGCCCGGGCGAGCTCGCGCCCGCCGGCGCTTTGCTTCACGAGGAGCACCAGCTGCTCGAACGCGAGCTCGCAGCTCCCGGCGTGGATGCTCGTGATCGATCCCGGGTGACCCGAGTTGACGTTCCGGAGGTAATCGAACGCCTCTTCCGCGCGAAGCTCCGCGAGCAGGATCCGGTCGGGCTTCATCCTGAGGCACGACTCGAGGAGCTGCTTGGGGGTAACTTTCGCCAATCCCTGGTCGTCCTTCGAATAGAAGAGCCGGACGTGATTCGGGTGCGTGTCGAGGACGAGCTCCTGGGCGTCCTCGATCGTGACCAGGCGCTCGCTCGCTGGGATTTCCCGGATCAGCGCTTTGGTCCAGGTGGTCTTGCCCGACCCCGTGGGACCCGAGACCAGGATGTTCTTGCGCGAGGCGACCGCGAGTCGCATGAAGGCCTCGTACTGCTCGGACTTCAAGAGCTTCAAGAGCTCGCGCTCGGTCTCATCGAGCGCCGCGGTCGACCGGCGCGTCGCGCGAAAGATCCCACGTTGGCTCAACTCCTGGATGGTCCAGACGGCGTCCGAGGGCCGGCGGAGCGTAATCGCGACCGTGCCGGCGGTGGTGGCCGGCGGCAGGACAAGCTGCGCGCGTTCCCCGGTGGGGAGCGAGGCGGAGAGGAGCGGCGTTGCCTCATCAACCCTCTGGCGGGTGGAGTTCGCGATCAGCTTGGCGAGCCGCCGGCACCAGTCAAAATCCGCAAACGGGAGCGCGCGGCACTCCCAGCCTCGGCGTGTCTCAACGAACGCCTCCTTGGGTTTGTTGATGCAGAGCTCGGTCACCTCGGGGTCATCCAGGTGTGGCCGCAGCGCCCGGAGGTTGAGCTCCAGCGCGGAGGTCGCTCCGGCTTCGACGACAGTGACGGAGCTCACGGCTTTGCCTCGGGCGCAGCCTGCGCGACGCGCAGCGCATAGACGGGCCTGAAATCCACATCGCGCGCGACGAACACCTGGATGCGATCGCCCTGATGCTTGCTCACGGTGGGCGGAATGTTGAGGGTTCCCCTGAAGACCTCCGTCATGACGTCGGTGGACGCCGCAGGGCTCACCACGACCGAGCCCCTCGAGTTTTGCGAGTTGACCGCGCCCTGCACCGCCCCGTTGATGACGGTGAGGAGGATCGCCGCCCCGAACCGATCCCAGAAATGCCGGTTCGCCTCGCCCGGGAGCCCTGAGCGCCCGAGCTCATCCGTCCCAGGGGAGCTTAAGGGCACGACGACGCCGGTGGGGGTGCGGGCCTCGGTCCAGAGCACGAACACCCGCGCCGCGCCCTGGCTCACCTCGCCGCGGGTTTCGCCGACCAGCTTCGTGCCCCGCTCGAGGAGCACCACGGTCCCATCGGCGCTGAAGGTATCGGTCGCCGTGATGCAAGTCGTCATCCCCGGGAGCGTGGAATCGATCGCGGTCTCGAGCGTGCAGTCGATGAAGGCGCCCTTTGGCAACAGGAACCGCCGCGTGGGAAGGACCGAGGCCGCCACCGCCGGCGTCACGGTCGCGCGCAGGAGCGTATTCAATGCCTGCGGCGGATCCGCCGCCGCCGCTCCCGTCCGGGGAGTCGCAGTCAATGCCGCTACCGGATCCGCGCCAAGCGGCGGTGCCGACACGGACCCCGGATCCTCCTCTCTCGAACTCCTGGCAAACGCAGGCCCTGCGAGGCGGCGCTCGAAGGCGAGTTCGCCCGGAGATTTGCTCGCCGGCGCCCCCGGGACCGCGGACGCTGAACTTAAGGAGGCCACCAGGGCCGGGGTCGCCGTAGCGGGGAGCGGAGGCGCGGGACCTAAGAGTTGCTCGATCGCCGGAGGATCGGCAGGAGGCGCGGAGGCTAGTGAGGGTGGTGGATCCTTGCGATCGAAGGGCGAGGTAATGGGCCCCAAGGCCGGGAGCGTCATTTCACTGCGCGCGCGGCTCGTCACCGCCGCCTGCGCGGCGTGCTGCACTTCCCGAGGGCGGCTCAAGGTCCGTGCGTAGTACCAAGTGAGGAGGCCTAAGCCGAGGGCCGACATCAAGGCAAACGCGAGGAGGCTGCTGACCCGCGACTGAACCGACCGCACCCGGTTGACGGACGGGATGCCGCGATCGCCCGCGATCGGAGTCTCTCCCTCCTCCGGGACGGCGTCTCGCTGCCCATTGAGCGGAACGGGTCCGTCCTCTTCTTTCTCGCGTGTCATGGGCGCGCCTCCGGGGTGGTGCGCTTGATGGCCTCGGACACGGTGTGGGACTTCAAGCGCTCGCCCGATCCCGTGAAGCCCTTGTTCACGATGCAGCCGGCGAGCGCTCCACGCCGGAGGATCAGCCGACGCGCCACGCGATGCAGGATCACGTCTCCCTCGTCCATGCTGAAATTGAGGAGCGACTCCGAGCCATCCTCATTCAGCACGAAGATCGCCGGCTGCTCGGCCTTCGCGGCAAAGGTGAGACGCGTATGGACGCCGTCGTCCGAGGCCGCGACGGGTTGAAGCGACGGATCCCCGCAATACCAGTAGTCGATGTTCTTGACGCGATGAGATTCCGCCGTGAGCGCGCGCTCGGACGCATCGGCGCGCTCGCCCGGCCTCGCGGGGTACGCAAAGCGCAGCACATAGGTCACGGGCAGGCTCGCGTCGGGCTTGAGCGCGCTCGCCGAATAGTCGAACTGGTAGGTGCGACGGGACGTGACGACGGTCAGGTTGGTCCCGACCTTGGCGGCCTTAGGCTTGAGGAACAGGTGATTGCCCTCGGCGACGAAGGAGAGCCCCTCGATGTCCCCGGCGCCCAAACCTAAAAACGTCTCGCTGGCCTCGAACTCGAGATCCGTCTGGTAGCCGACGAAGCCCTTGAGCACATAGACCTCGTCCTCACTGTAGGCGGCCGTGCGAATGCGCGCATCGAGGAGCCCGGGCGCAGGCGTCGTCTCGGCGAGCGCCCGGACGGCGAGGCCACTTAAGATAAGGAGTAGCGGTGCGGCTCTCACGGATCCTCCCTCACCTTTGGGCCGTGGCCGGCGAGCTCGGCTCATTCAGAACCTCCGGCTCCGCGTGGAAATCAATCACCTTGAAGCCGAGGGGATTCAAGAGACGGGTTTTGGCATCGGTCGACGGCTCGGCGTAGGCGTACTGCAAGGTCGCGAGCCAGTGCGTCGTTTCCTCGGTGGCACTGCCTGCGGCGTGCTTTTGCTTCACGTACCGAATCTCGGCGAGATCCGTGACGCCGCTCGCGTGCTTGAAGAACGTCACCGAGCTCACCTGCGCCCGGACGCTCGTCCCGTCCTTGTAGAGGTTCAGCGGGGAGGCCGCGTTCTCCGGGTTCCAGAGCGCATACCAGGCCTGGTTGCGCTGCGCGGTATGAAACGCCCCGCACTCCTCGTAGTCGCTCTCGGCGGTCGAGAAGTTGAACCGCTCGCAGACCGTGACGTAGTGCGTGAGGAGATAGCGCGTGATCGTTTCCGGCATCGCGCCGTGTCCGGTGTAGACGGGCACGACATCCACGATCCCGGTCGTGTTATCGACCCGCACGACGAAGGGCTCGACGCGCCTCAACGGCATCAGGACCACGAGCGCCGCACTTAAGCCGAGCACCGCGAGCCAGCCGGCGCCCGCGACGCCGAGCGCGAAGCGCACCGTGCGCTCGCCCTGCCGGCGGCGATCGGCATCCCAGGACGCGGCTTCCGCGAAATACCCCTCGAGTGCCGGATCGGGCTTCATGGGTGAGCACCCGCCGGCTCCGCCGGCGCCGGAGCGTTGATGGGCCTCAAGTGCCCTTCGCAGTCGACGCGCTTTACGTGCGAGGCGCAGCCCAGGAGGAGGAGAAGCGTCACCAGTGAGACTTTGAAGAGAGTCTTCATGGCTCAGGCCCTCCTTTGCACCTGGTTTTCGGGCGAGCGGAGGGAGGCGAGGCGCAGGACCCCGGCCCGCAGCTGATGCCCGGCGACGCGCGCGAGCGGATCGGAGCGAGCCCGGTCGGAATCGGTGAGCCCGCGCGCGAACTGGCCGCTGCCGCGCATCGCGCTCCCCAATCCCCAGGCGAGCGCCGCACTCACGACCCCGAAGGACGAGAGCGCGAGCCCACTCGCGAGTCCCGCCGCCATCGGCATCACCTGTCGCATGACGAGGAAAGTGAGACCGGCGGCCATGCAAACCTTCACCGCGTTCGCGATCTGGATCGAGCCGCCCGCACCCACGGCCTGCTGAGCGGCCACCGTCACGACGCGGAGCATGAGCGCCGCGACCAGCACCGCGAGCACGGCGATGAAGGCATAGTTCGCCAGCTGCGCGAGCCACGCCTCGAAGAAGCGCTTCGTCGTATTAAAGAGGAGTAGCCCGATGAAGAGGGGTCCGAGAGCCAGGAGCACCGAGAGTGCGATTCGGGACAGCGCGAGGAGGAAGATCGTGTAGATCGCGGTGAGCCCGACGATGAGATAGACCCCGATCCCGGCCAGGTAGTAGGCGAAATTCCCATCGAGGAGCCCTCCCTGCTGGAGCAGCAGGTTCGCCGCATCCCCGCCCTCGAAGATGATCTGATCGATGATCCCGACGGGATCGAAGGCACCGACGACCACGGCTCCGAGCTCGGCGGGCGCGTTGAAGAAGGTATCGACGATGACGGAGTTGTAGAGCCAGAGCTGGAGTGCGCACCCCAGGATCACCGCGAGCGTCACGATCCGCTTCACCCCGTGAACGAACGGCTCTTCGATCTGGCCCGTGAGCTCGAGATACCCCCACACCATCACATAAATGATACCGAGCGTCACGATCCCGGGCTCGAGCGCCGCCGCAATCCGCGCGACGTTGTCGGCGATATAGCCGGCGAGCAGCGCATTCAGCCACGCGTTGAATTCGGAGAAGAAGCCCATGGCGCGCCTTAAAGTCCCATCGCCGGCAGCGCGCGGAGCGACCCCTGCCCCGCGATCGCCTGCTCGCGCGCGCGTTGAACGCGTGCCCACTCCTGGGACTGCGCCAGCTGATAGAGCACCTGAATCTTCGTCGCTTCGTTCTGAAGCATCCCCTGCTCGGCGGCGATGCGGGCGTTGAGATCGAGCACCGCCTTCTGATCCGAGGCGCCGCCTAAGGCGGTAATGAGGGTCTGAAGGGAGGTGAAGCGGCTGCTCGAGTTCGCGAGCGCCGTCTGCGCGAGCGCGGCGAGAAGCGCCGGGGATTGCCGTGCGGTGGTCAGTTGCGCCTGCTCCGCGGGCGAGAAGGAAGCGACCTGGGTGGGCGTCAACACCGCATTCGAGCTGATCAGGGACGAAACGGAAGCGGCGAGCGCCGGATAGCTCCCGGAGGAGCCGCTCATGACCTGGGAGAGTTGGGTCACATCGGTCGGCAAGTAGTTCCGAACGGTCCCGGAGAGAAGGAGCTGCATCCCGCGGATGCCGGTGATGGAGGCGAACTCGCTCTGCGACTGGCTCAGCTGGTTCTGGGCGGTCGTGAGCTGCTGATGGAGCGTCTGCACCTCCGTGATGAGCTGCTGGATCGCCGCGACGTCGATCACGGCCCACTGCGCGGCCGCCGGGCGTACGGACATGAAGCTCAAGAGGGAGACCAGAACGAGGGTCGCGGAGAATCTGCGGAACATGGGACACCTCCAGCGAATGGACCTGTGTTGAGTCAGTGAAGAACCTGCTGCGAGAACGCCGAGAGCCACGCAGAGGGTCTCTCGCCGAACTGCGCGATGAGCCGGTGCATGAGATCGACCGCGCTCCGTCGCCCCGAGATCACCGCGAGCTCGGCATCGAACCCCTTGAGATCAAGCCCGCAGACGATGCTCTGGTGACTCTGCTTCACGAGGAAGCGCCGGGAGCCTGGCTCGAGCCCCTGATTGACGACCCGGAACTCGCGCTCCGAGAGGCCGAGGCCGCCGTCCCGGTGGTCGGCGCGCTGCGCGTCCGGGTTCGGGAAGAAGACCTTGGTCGGGGTCTGCTCGATGAGCGTCCGACTGATCGGAGAACTCAGAACATCGCTCGCGCTCTGCGTCGCGAGCACCATGACGCCGTTCAGCTTCCGCCAGGTCTTCGGTCCATCCTTGGCGAAGCTCTCGAACGCCGGGTCGGCGAGGAGGCGCCAGAACTCGTCCATCCAGCACACCAGCCGCCGGCCGTCCAGGAGCTGCCGGACGAGATGAAAGAGATAGAGCGTGACGGGCGTCCGGGTAATCTCGTGATCGAGAAAGTCCGTCACATCGAACCCCACGACCGCATGGCCCGAGAGGCGCGGGACCACGATGTCTTCCGGGTTGTCGAAGACCCAGCCGTAGTCCCCGCCCAAAGACCCGCACCAGGGTGTGAGCCGCGCGTGGAGCCCCTCGGAGTCGGTCGAGTCCAGGAACTCGGCAAGTCGCGAAAGGCGTCGTGCGGAGAGCTCGAGAGCGAGCGTGCCCTTGAGTGCCGAATCGAGATCGGCCTGTTGGCGCACCGAGAGTGCTCCGCTCCCCGGGCGCGTGAGCACTCGAAGCCAGCTCTTCAGGAACTCGACGTTCAAGGGCGTCGGCGGGAGCTTCAAGGGATTGAATCCCGTCACCTCCCCGTTCCTGAGCGGACAGTACGCGCCGCCCAAGGCGCGGATCAGAATCTCGAGCCCGCGGTCCTTATCGAAAACAATCTGGGTCGCCCCCTGACGGGCGAGCATCGCGAGGAGAAACCCGATGAAGACGGTCTTCCCCGAGCCCGTGGGTCCACAGATGAGCGTATGGCCGGTGTCTTTCCTCGAGCCGCCTTCCGGGTCGGCGGGGTCGGACGCATGGAGTGAGAAATGAAAGGGCGAGCGCGCGCTGGTGACCAGCACGGTGAGCGCCTCGCCCCAGTGGTTGCCGCTCGCGCGCCCGGCGGGGTAATTGTGAAACGGCACCATGGCCGCGAAGTTGCGCGAGGTGATCGGGGCCTTGCGCGGTCGCAGGGGAAAATTCCCGGGCAGCTGCGCACCGAAGGCGGCCTCGAGCGCCAGGTCCTCTCGAGCGACCGTCATCCCGCTGTCGGCGAGCATCGAGCGCGCGAGCGCTACCGAATCGCTTAACCTTCGGGCCCGCCGGTTGAGAGCCTCTGCCCCGTCCCCACTTGCGTGCACCTCGTCAGTGAGGACCTGGAGCGAGAAGTGATGATCCCCCATCACGAACTCATTGCTCGTCACGGCATCGAGCGCGTCCTTGAGCTCGTCCGCCTGCGAGATCGCGAAGTCGCCGGCGTTCACCATCCGGTTGTACTGCCGCTGCAGCAGTGCCTGGGCAGACGCCTTGCTCAAGAACGCAAACGACTGCGTGAGGACGAACGGGAAGGGAGCCGAGAGCAACCCATCGAACATCCCGACATGCGTCGGGGTGGGATACTCCTTGATGCCGAGGATCGCCCCGGCACGGGTCGCGGTCGGCTGACGGTACTCGAGGACCTCGGTGCCGAAGGACACGCGCGTGGTCGAGAGCACCTCATTGATCGGGGCGCACGGGAGCGGAACCTCGCGCACGTCCCCATTAATAAGAGTGGAAAATAAGTTAAGTAGCCTCGAGTACGCCCGACCGTCGTGCGAGTAGACCGTGAGGGCCTCCGGCTCGTAGCGAAGGAGCGAGGCTCGGACCGTGTCGCCCAGCTTCTCGCACGCCTCGATGGCATCGGCGAGCTCCCACGCCGAGCCCGAGGATTGCATGTGCCTCAAGATCTTCGACGCAAGCCCCGTCGCGACTCCCGTGGTCGGGCGGTACACGAGACTCAAGTACAGCTCGTTCACCATGAGCGTCTGCTGCGAGAGCTTCGCGCGGTAGCGGTGCTCGAGCGCGCCGGCGAAGTCCGCCGCGGGCACTGAGAGCCCAGTCACCTCACGGCGGCGGATGACATGCGTCCACACCGAGACCTGGGGACTCGCGACGTTCCGCCAGAGGACATTCAGCCGCTCGTGCCAGCTGTTTAGGGTTTCATCGTCGGCGCATTCAAAGCTCGCGCCGCCCAAGCGAAACGCCTGGACGTAGTCCCCGAACTTAGTCTTCACGAGGTGCGGCCTGACGTGCGCGAGGTAAGGGATCCGGGCGGCCGCGAACGACTCCCGCCGAGCGAGAACTTCCCGAGGAACGGCGCTCATCGGCGTCGCACCGGGCCCCAAGTGGCGGGCGTGACGGGAACGTCGGTCCGGCGCCGCCCGCGCGCGCTCGGCAGATCGAGCGAGAGCGGTGAGTGACTGCTCGATCTCCAGTGCCGGGCATTCGCGAGCAGCGCCGGGATTCGGGTGCGCCCCCACAGGAGCGCGAGATCGAAGAAGCGCGCATCGCGGGCACAGAGGAGCGCGCACACCCCGTGGATCGGCGCGGCGAGAAGCAGCGTGAGGAGATTTCGCGTCAGGAGGAAGGTCTCCATCGTCACGACGGCGTTCACGAGGAGCGCCGAGTACGTCACCCCCCAGCGCATCGGCGGCCGGGTGGCCCCGGCAAAGAGCGGGTCCGCGGTGAGCCCGGCATTCTGCTCGCTCATCTGTCAGACCCCGAACATGCCCCGAACCCAGGTGACGATCTGCGTCGACCCGAAAGAGATGGCAATTCCTAAAATGGCCGCGATGCACCACCCCCAGGAAATCCGGTTTGCCATCGCCATGGCCCCGAGCACCATCACGAGAATGATGGCAATGGGCGTGAGCCAGGCGAGGATGTTCGACTGAAGCGCCGTCGCACCGGTCAGGAACGGTGAGGTGGTCGTCTGCGCGAGGGCGAGCTCCGGCGCAAGGAATAAGAGACCGGTCGTAAGAACCGCGAGCGCCGTTCCCGCGCCCCGTAGGAGTCCCGTCTTCATCGCAAGATCCCCCCGCTTTTTGCGTGTTGGGCTGAGGGCTATCCCAACACGCGACGCGGGAGTTCCGCGATCTAAGTATCCGCTCTCTTTACGCAGTTACCCGGCGGGGTTACGTCGAGTTAGGTGCGTTTTTGCGCAGAAACCTTGACAAGGTCGGAGGCGTGTCCCTGAAGGATCAAGGAGATCGCGTCAGCGAATCCCTGCGTTAGCATCACCTCGGGACCTTCAGAACAAGGATTGCTGGCGGCTCTCGGCAGGCTCCCCGGCCGGAGGTAACGCGGAATCGTCCGCTGCTCGATCTTGGCTCCCGGCGGGTTCCGAACCTCGCTTCAGCGAATCCTCCCAGCAGGCCGGACAGACTCGGCGACGGTCGCCCAAGCGGTCGAGGAGCAGCGCTCCGTGGCAGCTGCGGCAGTGCCCGATCTCAAACTCTTCCCCTTCGGTGAGCGCACGCACGAGTCGGATGAGCTGGTCCATCGTGAAGCGCGAGTCTGGAGCGACGTGGCGGTAGATCTCGAAGACTCGACAGAGACGCTCGGCCCCCTCGACGCCCAAGCGCTCGAGCCGGGCGCCGGCCGCCGGCGGGAGCGGCACGACTTGAAGGACCCGAGCGAGTGCCCCGATGGCGGAGGCTTCGGCTCGAAGCGCCGGGGACCTCAAGAATGCCGCGACCCGATCCGGTGCGGGCCCGCGAGGACGCCGCACGTACCCCAGTGTCCGGTGGTAAGCGTGAAAGAGATGTCGGACCCGCGTCTTTGAGAAGCCGGTAAAGGCGCAGATCCACTGGGTGCGCACTTCATGCTGGATGAGACGCTGCGCGAGATTCAGGCGGCGGAGGTCCTTGGTATAGCGCTCCTCTGAAACGCGCACGAGGGTTCCTCAAGAGCTCCCACCGCGCCCTATCTTTCGCCTGGCAGCGGCCGGGCGTGAGGACCGCCCATTCTGCCGCGCCCTCGGCGTCCTGGAGCCGCCCTCCCAGAGATGCATTCCGAGCCCCACATGCATCGTCGGTTCACCGGGCCGACGGCTGACCTCCCGTCGGTGCATGTACGCATCGAGCCGAAAGAGCTTCTCCTTGCCGAGCATGGCCACGTACTTGTCGAGGCCCTTGCGTGCGCGCACGGGGAAGTGAAAGTTCTCCACGAGGTAGGCGAACCACCCGCGCGCTGGGGGCTTCACCTTAAGGTTGTGCTCAAGGGTCGCGAGCATATTGGTGAGGAGTCGCAGGGTATGGAAGTAGTCCGGCCCCCCCGCCCCGCGGATATGGAGCGCCCGGCCGCGCGGGATGTATCGCCTCCCCTCGCGCCGGACCGCGCCACAGCGCAAGAGATAGTTGAGAACCTCCCGGGCATCGAAGCGTCGATCGACGCCTCGGACCAAAGCCGCGACGGACCTCGAAGGACCTTCGAGCGGCAGCGCCCGTGGCTTGCCGAGGGGATCGAGATACGCAGCCTCGCTGAACCACAGCGTGAGCACCTGGGGTGCGCCTTCGATCTCGCGGGTCACGCGGCGGGCGCGTACCGCCCAGCTGCTCGGGATCTCAGCCGCAGCACGGCGCACGGCCCGAACGATGTCGGGAGGCGTCGCTCCGCAGCGCGCCAGTATTCGCACAAAGCCGCCAATCGCTTCAACGGACGCGGGTGAGAGTGGCGGCGGCGCGGGAGACCGGGAGCTTGGCCCCCTCCGGAGCTCTTTGCGGCCACGGATGTGGAAAGGCGCCATCACCGACCTCGCGAGGTGCTCCGCGGGCGGCGTCGCCGAGGCCCCTTCGCGCTTGGCGCCTTGCGGCTCACCGCCCGTCCCGTCGTCACCGGATCCTCGAATGCGAAGACGCCCACGCCCACGCGAAGCGTGGGTCCCGACAGCGACTCCCATTCGCGCCGGCGCATGTTGCCGTCCGCATTCCAGAGGAACTTCGAGGCGAAACCCTTCAGCCACCGATGGAACATGGGCAAGGCGCGTACCGGGAATCGGGGATTGACCGCGGTTCGCTCGATGATCCGGGCTTGGGAGCCGGCGGTCGACACGTTGTGCTCGATGGTTCGGAGCATCCCGAGGAGCGACATGAGTCCATGGATGCGGGCACTTTGGGGCCGATAGAGCAGTTGACGGCCCGTCGGAAGGTAGAGGCCTTTGCGTCGACGGATGCCGCGGGCGCGCAGCAGCGACTCGATCACCGCACCCGGCTCCTCGTTCGGGAGCGCGCGGGCGATGAGAGACACGAGGCACGGGCCTTTGGATCTCACCGGCAAAGGCAGCGGAGCGCCCTTCGCGTCGAGAAACTGCGGGTCGTCCTGCCAGCAGGCGATCACGTGCGGAAGATCCGCGAGGTAGTTGAGCTCGGCCGGGTCCCAGTTGCGAGCGGGCTCCGCGAGCGTCTGACAGATCTCCCGGAACTCTCGCGCCATCTTCTTAGGTGAATGACCCGCGTCGACGAGGATCCGCGCGAGATGCTCGAGGAACTCCCACGAATACCCGATGCCCATCCCGGACGGGCGCAGCGCTGCCGTCCGGGATGCGCGTTTCATGAGCGAATTCCGCTCGCGCACGCAACGGTGGCGGACGCCTTCCCGCGTCCGCAATTTCCGCGCCTGTCGTTCGGCCCTTCCCGTGCCACTTCCGGCATACTGACTCCGAGCGGTAATTGACCTTTCTTGCGGGCTCTTAAGACCTCGTACGACGCGACTTGCGCCGGCTCCGGCGTGCCGCCGCCGGCTGTGGGGGACTTCCCGAGGCGGCCGGTTCGAGGATCACCGGCTCTTCGAATACGTACATCGCGACCCCGAGTCGCACCGCCTCCCGGCCGCCTCGGACGGGCGTTACGGTGGCGCGCCGATCGTTCAAGGCATCGTCGATGGTATTGGCGACCGTATCGAGCTGCTCCTGGATGTCACGCACGAGCATCGGGCGGTAGAGAGGGTCGAGCTGGGCATTGACGATCCGTCGCGCGAGGCGCGGTTCACCCGGGTGCTCGAGATTGTGAAGGAGCGTGCCGCAGTGCTCGGCGAGCTGCTCGCCCAGACTCGCGATCCCGTCCGCATTCCAGCGCACGGTCGCGTAGGTCCGGCTCATCGCCTTCAGGCTCCCATCGGAAAGCCTCTTCACCGCGTTTACCCGGAGCAGCTCATCCAGGATCGGGGTGACCCGGGGCTCGTTGCTGTAGCGCTTGACGAGCTCCCTGAAGGATCGCCGAGACCCCGAGATCGGCAACGCGGCGGGCTCCCCCTCCGGAGTCTGAAAGTCGGGGTCGTTCCACCAGCCTGAAAGAACCCGCTCGGCCCGGTGCCGGCCGCGATCACTCGTGCGCCGCTCGTCCGTATCGGTGGCCAGCATCGCGGCCACCTCTCCGCGCGTGAGGCCGGTCACCACCGCGATCCGCGAGGCATTGGGACGCAGCTCGCCGCGCCGCTCACGCCCCTCCTCCCGCGCCGCGCGCACGTAGGCCACCTTGACGATGGCCATGAAGTCGCCGACGCCGATCCCGGCTGCGAGCAGGAGCCGCACCAGGGGCCCGAGCATCCGAAGGATGGCGGCGTGTACGGCCGCTTTCAGGGATTCACTCACCGTATGGCACTCAAGAGGAAGGTTGATCAGGTGCCCTTTATCTGGTAAGAAAGTTTACCTAACGGGTATACAAATAGCCAGATGTCGCCATGATGCCCGCTACCGCCCAGGATCGCCGCCGGCCCGAGATGCCAGACCGGCTGCTCGCGCTCGAGGCAGCCACATCCGCCCCTCCGGCGCACGCGCGTCCCGTCGCCCCGCGAGCCGCGGTGGAGGACGATCAGCTGCTCAGCGGTGTTTTCGAGGTGAACGAACGATGCCTTGAGCTGCTCGTCCACGCGGCCCGCCAGGAGCCCAAGGAGTCCTTTAGGCTGGTAGCGGAGCTGCGGGAGCTACTTAAGACCTCAGATCCGGCCATCCGCCGCCGGGCGGCGTGCCGGAGCTTTCTGCTGGTAGACATGGAGTTTGGAAACTCCGATTGGTGGCGCGGGGCGGGGAGTCACCTCTCGCAGCAGGCGAGATTCCCCTCCTGGCGGGGTGCGTTTCCACGCGCCTCGGGCACACGACTCGCGCGAGCGACGCTCCTCCTCGCCTGGAACAGCCTGCGAGCGGCGCGCGACCCTGTCGCGGCCCGACTGCTGCTCGGCATGACCCCCGAAGTCTGCGATCTCATTGCGAGTCTGCGATTCGATCAGATCGATCGCATTGCGGAAAAGCGCCTCCGCTTCGTTCGTCCCCGTTGGGACGACCGCCCGGCGGTTTGGCGGCGACTCTTGCTGGCCGCTCGTACGGACGATCAGAAGCTCATGGGCGAATTCAATGTCCACGCCCTGCAACTCCTGGCGGGTGAGCTCATGGCGCCCACGCCTCCGCCAGAGTGATCCGGTCACAGTAGTTGCTCAAACATCTCCTTCGGGTTGGCGCCGAGGACGCGGGCGATCTCGATGAACTCCACCACATCCACACGGCGCTCTCCCGCCTCCATTCGTCCGACGAAGGAGTGGGGGCGGCGCAGACGCGCGGCGAGCTGCCGCTGCGTGAGCCCTGCCCTCTCCCGAGCGGCCACCAGGATGCCGATCAGTGCCCTGTGACCCCGGCTGCGAAGCGTCTTTCGCAGCGCCGACCCTTTTGCCATGGCGCTCTGCTCCGAAAAGTGGAGCGCCATAATTAAGGATTGGGATGCTTGCTCGCATAATGCGAGCAAGCGTATGATCATCCGCACGTTCGCACTGGCTCGGGAGAGACGCACATGCTGATCCTGACTCGCCGGATCGGCGAGACCCTAGGGATAGGTTCGAACGTGTCAGTGACGGTCCTCGGAATGAGGGGCCGCCAGGTTCGCATCGGTATCACGGCGCCAAAGAGCGTCACGGTGCACCGCGAGGAGCTCTACGAGCGCCTCCGCAGCGAGCACGGTCCTCGCGAGTCGAGGAAGGTGTCAGTCCCCCTTCTCCAGCGGATTTGAGAAATACCTTGAGTACGCCTGATCGCAGGCATCCAAGCGACGACCAGCACCTCACTGTCTCGATCGCGGTGCAATCGCTCGAGCTGATCTTCGGGGCCGTGCGCCTCACCGCCTTCGTGGTCTTTCGGCTGGCGGAGCCCCTGGTCCGCGTCGCGCTCACCGCGCTGGGGCTCCTTAGCATCCTGACGGCCCTTTTCTATCGACTAGCCTCCTCCTCTCCCCGCAGTCCCTTCTGGCTGCTGCTCGGGTTCGGCCTCTTGTGTGGCTTGGCGCGGCTCCTCTACGAGCACCTGCTACGTTTTCTCTCGAAGGGACTCGCTGTTGGCCGCCGCTAGATGCCCGCTCGAGTTTCTGCCCGATTTCGCCCAGAAAACCTCGACAGCCGACCGGCCTGGGTGACACCTAATGCCGGCAACCGGTCATGTGTTTCACGCCGCCCGAGCGTCGGCACCGAGTATCTGTCGAAACTCGGAAGATACCCCGACTGACTTTGAGCCGGTGCTGGTCCCATAATCCGTCATCGGTGAGAACTCGCCCCAAAAGGAAGAACAAACGCGTGTCCGTCAGATCCTGGGCATTCTAGGATTCAGAAGAGTTTGCTTATTCCATATCCAATGAGACCGATCGCCGCGCCAACGGCTGCGCCAGCGAGCGTGCTCAAGCCAGGGATTGGAATGAAGGAACCGATAATTGCGCCCGTAATTGCAGCGGAAGCTACCGCAGCTCCTACTCCATATTCCTTCTCCACGATGTTGCCAACGACCGCACCGCCGATTGCTGGCAGCGTTACAGCCGCTGCAAACGTCGTCGGCGCCGCGGCAATTGCGTCGGCTGTGGCAAACGTGGATGCTGGTAAGCTGACCCCTACGCTCGACGCGGCACTCGCCAATAAGCCCGTCGCGTACGGCGCCGCCACTGCGGATGCCTCCGCCTCAACGAAGCCGGGGATCAATGCACGCGCAAATGTCACTCCGGCGGCCTTACCCAACCCAACCAATTTCGTTCCGAGGCCTTGCCCGAACGCGGCAATCCGCTCGCCAACGCCCGGTGGTAACTGTCCCCTGCCTCGTTCGAAGCGATTGTTGATCTGCTCAAGCGTTCCGCGATTAATCGATCCAGGGTTGCGGATATTGGGTTGTCCGGCGGCTTTGGCTGCGTTGTTTGCATCCTGAAAGTTCTGGTTGCCTTTCATGTCAACCTCTTCCGTGATGTCGACTGACTGACCATTAGCGATTTTTTGCTTGATTTGAGCGCTGTCCGCGTTGTCCGCTCGGGTCTTGTCGAGAGACACTCCGCGAGGAGACTTCACTGTCGCGTCTTTCTTGTATTCGTTGTCGGTGTAGTTTGGATCTACCGCCGCGTTTGCCGCGTGAGTCGATGTGTGTTCATTCTCGTCAAGACGGCTCTTCATGTCGCCAGGAACTGCGTACTGAGCCTTCTCCTGCTTATTCATGGGCGCCACGTAGCCGAATTCACCTTTTTGTGGCAGCAGCGGCTCACCGTTCTTGTCCAGCCACTCGGCATTGAAGACCGGGACTCGTTTCCCACCTTTGTCGACCCACTCGTAGGTAAGTGTCTCCGGAGTGTAGCGACGCCCGCTCGCTTCAGCATACCTGGCGAAGTTGGCCCGAATCTCCGCGTCACTCAGTTCTTTGCCGTTTTGGCGATAGACCCACTCGGTGCCTTTTGTCCAAGTCGTAACCTCCCCAGCCGGATTCAGGCGTTTGTCATCGCGTCCCGATGGATCCCCGAACATGATCGGATTCCCGGAGCAATACCTGTATAGATTTACTCCTCCGACGAAGCCCGCGGCATCGCTGCTGGCCCATCTTCCAAGCCAGGGGGCGTAGTATCGGGCACCGAAATAGTAGAGCCCCGTCTCATCGTCGCGCTCCTTGCCACTGAACCGATACCGCTTGAGACTGAGATCGAATCCCGCTTTCGCTGAGCGATAGGCCGTGGTGCCGTAGGGGTGGTATTCCTCATAGGAGATTGCATTGCCGCTCTCATCCGCTTCCAGCACTGCGGAGCCCAAGTAGTTCGCGTATTGATAGCGGATCAGTGCAACGTTCAATGGATTGGCGGGATCGGCGTTGTCGTGGTCCAGAGTCTTGGTATCGACTTGCGCGATGTGGCCGGTGTTATCGCTGATGTGGACGGTCCAACGTTCCAGCCGAAGATCATTGGTGTTGCGCCGGCGGCGGAAAATCGTGACGGCGCCAAGGTAGATCCACTCCTCTCTCAGATTTGCGTTGCGCTCGATCACCTTGCGCAGGCGCTGTCCGCCCAGGCCGTAGACGCAATAGGCGGTTCCGCCCCCCCCCAAATCCACCTGCTGCAGCTGGTCCATGAAGTTCCAACTCATGGCCGCTAAGTTCGGCATTCGACTCATGTTCCCATATGCGTCGTAGCCGTAGGTCGCGGTGTACGGGCCCGCATCCGAATCCCCCGGCATGCTGTTTGATGTCAGGCGGTTGGTGCGGTCGCCGGGCGTATCTTCAAAGGCGTAGCGATAGTGCCGCGTCCAGCCGTTGCCTATGCCCGCCTGAGATTTGAATCGGTGCCTGAGCGTCTTGATATTGCCCAGCAGATCGTACTCATACTCCTCGGCATAATTACGTACTGCCTCGGCATCGTTCGCGTACGGAAGTTGAACGAAGTCCAGGTCGGCGTCGGTGCGAACCGCATCGTTGACTCCGCCGGCGAGTTCCCGACCTGTGGCGCGAATCAACTGGTAGGTTGCATCGTATTCGTACAAGCTTTCTGCTTTGACGACTGCATTGTTGAAATAGTACGTCTCCTGCGCGTCATCGCGGACCTGCGTTATATTCCCAACCGGGTCGTACCAGTAGTTCACGTTCTGCAGGGCTTGCGTCTGAGGGGCGGCGCCTGATGTGCCGGTGAGCAGATTGGTGAGGCGAAAGGTTTGGGGGTCGTAGAAGTAACGGGTGGAGACTTTGTTGCCGTAGAGCGCTAGTTGGCGCTGGCCTTTCGCGTCGTAGTCCTGCTGTTGCAGAAAGTCGATGAAGTTGCCTTGCCCCCGGATCTGCGCTCCAAGAGATACCGGGAAATTCGCCTCATCGTAGGTGGGAACAATCACCGTGCCATCGGGCAGTGTCACCTGTATCGGGCGATTCAGCGCGTCATACAGGGAGCTCGCACTGAAGACTTCGGCGCTCTCCAAGGCGGGAGCAGCGACAGCCTGGATGGAGGCGACGTCTGGCTGCTTGGCCAACGCGCTCCAATCCAAGTTGCCTTTGTAGCCTGCAGCCATGACGCGAGCGACTGATTTGGGGTTGCCCTTGAAGTCGAGTCCCTCCACGCGCAGCATGCCTGCCTGGTCGAAGATCAGATAGGCGGTGCCGAGCAGATTGAGCGACTGAGCGCTCGTCTGCCCCAGGCGGTCGCCGTAGACAACATAGGTGAACAGGATTTCCGCCTGACCGGCTTGTTGTACGAAGCTGCTGACTGGCCGATGCAAAGCGTCGTATTCAGCGCGGAGCTGGCGGCCATGCTCATCCCAGGTCTTGACCACGGCGCCGAGCACGTTCTGAAAGGTCCAGCCCTGACCCCTCTCGGCGCTATCGCCGAAAATTGGTGTGCCGGTCAAACCGACGAAGCCGCGAGCCACCTCCCGCTGTTCCTGGTCGAACATTGTCGAGAATCGCCCGGTCAGATCGCTCTCCCGTCGAACCGCCGCCGTCTTGCCGCTGCCGTAATCTGAGACCGTGTATGTGGGCCTCCCAAGGCTATCGACGTGCACGACTTTGGGAGTATTGTCGTGCTTGGCGGCCAGCCATGCGGCCCTGCGTTCCGGGTCGCCGACAGGTTCAGTCTGCGTTGTTGGATCCGGGCTCCCTCGATCCGAATACCAGCGGCTCGCCTTGACGTTGTCATTGGGATCGAACGTGCGCTGCATCCATGGATTGAACTGCGCGGTCGAGAAGGTTCCATTCGGGAGATCCGTGCGCACGTTGCGCCCAATAGGGTCGTAAAAGAGGATCGGCGTCACACCCACCTGACGAACGGCCTTCTCGTCCTCGTAGTCACTCGTGACACTGAAATAAGGATCGTAACGCTTGACCGGCTTCCCCTTGTTGTTAACGATCGTTCGGCCGTTCCCGATCCAGCGCGGGTTGGCATCCACTTCGGTGGCGGTGCCGTCTGGGTTCGGTTGGAGCGCTTTGCCAGGATGCGCCTGGGCCTTGACCAGGGCGACCCCGCCGTGACCATTCGAGTATGTGTAGCTCTCTTGCCAACGCGGGTTGGCGGCGCCGTGCCGTTCCCGAGCGAAGGAGTGCACGAAGACCGGCTGTTTGTTGTCCACCCAGTTGAAGAGGTCGTACTCGAGCCGGGTGGTCGGGTCCGCGAGCGTGTCCCCGTCGCCGGAGCCATCCTTGCCCATGACCGCCGTCGCGACGACCAAACCGAGTTCGTCGTACTGAACCGCCCTGCCATTTCCGTTGGGATCGGCAATCAAGACGGGCGCCAGAACGCGATAGTCGTTCGCGGCGGTTAGCACGTTCCAAGATGCGCCGACCTCGACTTCTTCCGTGAGGAGGTCGTATACATCCCGGGTTGCTAGGGTCTGGACGCCCAGCGGATCGCGAGCGCCGCTAGGGAGATAAAAGTGGCTCGCAGGCGATGAAGGAAACACTACCGTGGCAGAAGGAATCCACCAGTTTAGGTCGCCGGCAAAGTGCACGTAGCCCGCATCGACAAAATCCACGTCGCTGACTTTCCCGGCGTACTGACTGGCCACCACGCCGGGTGTGAACGCGAGCTGGTATCCCTGATACCCAATCCCCAGAGTGTCCCATTGTCCGAGCGGCAGCGGATTGAGACTGTTGTCGAGGAACACAGACCTCGACTGGAATAGCAAGCGCTTTTGCTTCGACGTTCCGTCAGCGACGATCTCATAGTCGATGTCACTGGCTGATTCGATGCCACTGGCAAGCTCCTCAAACGAGAAACGGTGCGACGTCGGATTCAGTCCGGTGATCTCATATCCCCGATTCTCGTAGGCCACGCGGAGACGGTGGATGTCCGTCGGGGCGCTCGCCTGGAAGTCCGGGGTGTAGTCCGCCTCGCTATAAGTGATATAGCTTTGCTGCTGTGCCGCGGTCACCGGCGCAGGAAGCGACGGATCCGCGCCGGTCCTCCCGTACGCCACGCTAGCAACCTTCGTCGCATTGCCAAACTCGTCGGTCTCCAGCTGAAGGGAGTGGGTGATCCGCGGATCGGCCGGGTTGCGCTCGAGGTGTGCCGAAAGACTCTCCCGTCCGATGACATGGAAGACCCCGTAGTGGCCGGCTGTGCGCGGCTGCAGGCAACGCACCTCGAAGCTGTTTTCCGCCACGGAGTACGGAAAGGCCTCGGCGCTCGAGGCGTCGAAGCTGTAGATCTCCTGGCGCAGCGGAACGCCCTTGAGGGCACGCACGCACTCGCGCAGGTCATCACCCCCGAGTCCCGCAGGCAAGCGCGGCTCCGGGAGCCCGTCGACCCCCGCGAAATACTCGCGCCGGTTCTGATGCAACATTCGCGCGCCGTCGGCGTAGGCACCGGTGTGATACCAGGTGCGGGTCGTGACGGGAGGCTGGAAGAGCTCGGCCGCGGAATCCTGCGCGCTGCCATTCGAAGTTACTCCCTCAACATAGTCCTCGTATGCTTCGGTGTCCCACTCCTCAACCATTCCGAAGCCGCGAAACTCCCGCTCATCGCCGTCGTAGTACCCGTGGTGGTAGGCATAACGGCTCACAAACCGCGTCTGCGAGATGTGATCGATCGTTTCAACGCGCTCCACAACGTGGACCGGAAAGGGCAGACGGGTGGTCCACGGCGTTCCCATCAGCTGGTCCTGCACGTAGAACTTTGTCGAAGGTGCGTAGTGAATGCGAGTCTCCGCTCCGAGGTTGTTTCTCATTCCCACGAGCAGGTGGGGTTTGTCCTCACCCATCAAGCGGGTGTAGCGAACGGACCGCCTTGCATCGCCCGGGAGCCGCGACGACCAGACCAGGCAAGCTGTACCCTTGCCGAGGAAGTCGAGGACCTCGATGTCTGCGGCGTTGTGCACCGGCGCAAAGGTGCGCATGATGTAGGGTGGGCTCCATCCGTTGCCGGACAGGTTGAAATACAACCGCGGACCGTCCCCATGCAGGTACACGATATCCGCGGTGCCGCCGCCGTCGATGTCCGCGAGTCGGATGCGTCTGCCGTCGAAGCCGTCCTGCGAGTCGAACCAAGGCGCGGCATCCATGCCTACTTTCGCACCGAACCGGCCGTAACCGAGGTTGGGCCAATAGCAGACCTCACCGTTGCGGATGCGGACGATGTCGCTGAGTCCGTCCCCACTCATGTCGGCAAGGAAGATGGACTCCGTGCTGTCGGAGAAGAGGAACCGTGGACCCGCCTCCTCGTTGAGGGCCAGTCGCGACAGCCGACCCGAGCGGAAGCCCTCTTGGGCGAGGGACTCGTACCACCAGAGCTCTCCGCCCTGGCTGATCAGTATGTCGGGCAAGCCGTCTCCGGTGAGGTCGACGAACCGAAGATTGGGATCGTTCCAGTCGAGTACCGGGAGGGACTCGAAAGCCTCGAAGTTCTCCCAGCCCCGGTCCTCCGTGCGCTCAAAGAACCCTGGTGCGGAACCCCCGTAGGCGACCAGATCGAGACGTCCATTTCCCGACAGCGAGACAAGCTCCCGGCGCTCTAAGCCCGCCGCGGGAAAGGGCGGCAGTGAAGAGACCGCCTCCATCGGCGCGAAGCGCGCGAGCGTCGCCTGCCCGCTGCCGTCCGGCTGCAGATTGGCGGGACTCCAATTCGCCGCATAGTGCCAATAGCCGCCCTGCTCCGCCAGCAGCCCGTTACTCCCTTCGCCGTCGAGGTCGACCCATCGGAAGCTCGGGTCGGCGAGCCCGGCGGGCATGCTCTCAAGACTCGCCGAATCGGCTTCGAAGACCCGTTCGTCGACGCTCGGCACTGTGTAGTCGAAGTCGGCGCGCGGCATCGGCTTTGAGGAGTACCCTCCGCCCGCTGACCGCTGATAGCCGATCTGCTGAACGCCAATGAGGAAGGAATAAATTGGGTCCAGCGGATCGGCCGGCGGGTCTGAGAAAAAGAGATTCGATGCGCGCACGAGGCAGTTCGCGCCGATTTCCGTGCGATCCGGAAAATGATGGAACATCAGAATCCGCTGACATCGCCGATAGCTGCGAACTTCGAAACAGGCCCGGTAGCTGGAAAATGGATCATGGCGGACCGGCCAAGGAGCCACTTCGACCGATGGCAGGGGATTCGTGGGGTGGTGCTCCCCGTAGTCGAACACCACCTCGAAGTGCCAGTTCGCGCTGGCATCAGCATCCTCAGCTCCGGCCGGTACGGGCCAGGGCTGGTCGGCCACGAGCACGGAATAAAACGGCGTGACATTGCCGTACCGGACCTTCTTGAGATACCGATTGCTGGTCCGCGAGATGTCGGTTCGGTTGAATTCGTTCCGCTGACTCCGGTTGAGCCCGGAGGAATCCTCGACCTTGTACCGGAAGACCAGCACGTTGCCCTTGTCGTCATAGGTCTCGCACGCCAGCCACGAGAAGATCCGTGTCGGATCGTTCGGGTCGCTGATCCGACTCTCGGGCGTGCGACCATACCAAGTCGTGACGTTGTCGCTCGAGATGCTGCGCCAGAAGTGATCGCTCGGATCTCCCTGGGCAATCCAACGTTCAATGCGCGCAAAGCCGCCCTCGATGCGGGGTCGGTAACGACGCACGGCATAGGTGCGACCTCCCACCGTGCGAGGCCCGCAGGAATCGTCGCGAACCCACGCGCCGCTCCCGTTGTCGACCATGTACGGCACGAGGTCTTCGACCCCATACAGGAGGAAGACGTCTCTCTCTTCGTCATCCGCGTAGCAGGGAAGCCCCTTGTCGGTTCTGCGGACGATGGAGGCGACTGAGAGGCGCCAGCCCAACCCGAACGCCCCATTTCCTGTACCCGAAGAGTACGCGAGGGACAGTTGCGGATTCAGACCTCCGCGCCCCGGAGACGCGGGGATCGGGATCGCCGCAGACCCCGCACCCGTTACCGGGTTGGCCGAGAATTTCTCCCCGATGCTGCGGATCGCCCCTCCAGCTTTCGGAAGCGAGAGACTCGGTGTCTTGGCCTCGAACGCGGCCGGCTTGAACGGTCGCTCGTTGGCCCGCTCAGGATCCGTCGCTAAGGCGCCCTCGCCTTCCATGGCCTCAGGCTTCCGCCCGCGGATACACCTGCCGTGCGGTCCGCATCACGAGCGACACGAAGGAATGCGGGTCGCTGCGCTCCTCGTCGAACTCCTCGGGGGTGAGGAAGACCAGATCAAAATCGGTCGCGAAGAGCCGAAGCTCAGCCACCAGGTTCTTGGTGCGCAAGGGCGGCGGGAGCCGACTCGGCCCCACGAGCAGCACATCGACGTCGCTCTTGAGGCTCGCCGTGCCCTTGGCGTTAGAGCCGAATAGATAGATCGCGCGCACGTCCGTACAGTGGACGATCCGCTCGACGATGCGATCGATCTCCGTCGCGCCGGCGATCATGAGACCTCGTACGCGATGACCAGATCGAAATCGAGAAGATCGGCCGGCAGGACCGACTGGAAGTCCGCGGCCCCTGACTTCTGCAGCTTGAACTGCCAAGTCGGAGGCGTTCCAGTGCTGGGGGATGGCGCGCGCCCGAGATCGGGCTTCGGCGCCAGCGCCTGGTTGCTCCAATGGTGCAAGCCGTTGAGGCTCGAGTCCGCGGAGATCGTCACGGTCTGGGCCGACCCGCCGGGCGGAGTGATCACAAGGGTGTAATCGCCCGAATCTGCAGTCCGCGCGAGCACATCGATGCCCCGTACCTTCACGTCGAGTCCGTTGGTATAGAACGGAAAGCGCTCGGGTGGCATGTCGATCGACAGGACCTGGTCGTTCCCCGGACCCGGGTTGAAGAACTTTGCCCAACTCGAGCCGAACTCGCGCCGGGCGCTGAAGTAGCGGAAGAGTCCCTTGCGACTCTCCGCCAGCGCAAAAGCATTCAATTGGCTGTGGACCGACTGGTCGACCAGTGCGCTGAACGCTGCCCCGCCATCCCGCGCTGTATATCGCAGATGGATCACGACATCCGTAATCGTCGAATAATCGAACAGCGGCCGAACGCTGTTGAGCGTCAGCAGCCAAGTGGAGATGGCACCACCGGTCTCGAAGGGGAGGTAGCGCTCGTCTCCAAACTGCAGCTCGAACAGCCCGCTGTCATTCTGGGCAGTGCTGGTCACGATCTCGCTCGTGCCGCCCGGATCGTCGGTGAATCGCGCATCCGTCGTCCCCGCGTGCCGCGGATAGTCGGTGGCCGAACTGGCCGAGGTCGAAGTTCGGACCTGATTGGCGAGCAGCTGTAGTGTCGCGGAGACGCCCGAGTAGGGCCCGACGACGCAGGGGATCGTGAGCGCCACGGTCTTGATCCGCCGCATGTAGTGGCCCGGGTTATCGAGGTCGAACAGCAGTTCGGGAAGGACGATCGAGCACAAGCCATTGTTGCGTAGCTCGATCAGCGCGTAGGGGTCGAGCTGCAGCAGCGAGATGTTCTTGGTGATCTCGAGTTCCCGGGTGTTCTGGGAATAGTACGCCGACTCGAGCCGCCCGAGGTCGTAACGGAGCTTCTGGGCCGCCGTAAGACCCTGCCGTAGCGAATCCCAATATCCGAACTGGATGAATGCGCTGTCGGCGACCGCCAGTTCGCGCCGGTAGCACTGCTCCGCCTGCCGAGCGGTCGCGTACGCCAGCTGGTAAGCCTGAAAGTAGGTCGTGCTGACCTCGCCAATCATCCAGTCGTAGAGGTCCTCATTCGTGAACTTCTGGTGCAAATAATCGTCCGTATCAGCCGCCTCCTGCTTGCTGATGTCCTGCGAGGCCTTCTCGCGGTTCGCGATGTCGAGCCGGATCTTCGCCGCGAGCGTTTCCGAATCGATGCGCGCGATCTCGTCATTGGCGAGTGTTCCCTGGAGGTGCCACTCGTCCTGGCGCTGCTGATACTGGCCCACCGCCGCCGCCATTTGCGCCCCAGTTTGAAGTGCGGCAGCGACCATCCGAGCCACGGCTGCCGCGGCCTGCAGTCCCCCGCCAACCTGCGTCCCGGACGTGCCGACGGCTGCCAGCGGAGTGCCACCGACCCCCGCGGCGCCCGCTTCGATCTTCGGGATCGCAGGGTGGGCCAGCGCGGCCGCCGCCTCGAGAATCCCCGCGACGATCTGGGCAGCAATGACGCCTCCCTGCAATCCCAGAGCGAGCTTCTCCCAGTCATTCATCAGGTCGCGATTGGTGTAGAAGTTCGCGCGATCCACCGAAATTTGGCGATTCTTCGCGAGCACATCCAGCTGTTGGTTCGCTTCGTCTGCCTGCCGTTGGCGCGTGTCACTCATCGCGGACTGCAGCTGTTTCGCGGCGCCGGAGTGGATCTGAGCGAGATGCTCGGCATCCTTCTTCTCGAGCGCCGACAGCAGCTGATCGCCGAGCCCATGCGTTTCCTCGCAGAGCTCCTTCGCCAGCTGGATGATGCGCACGAAACGATACGGCGGCGGCGCTGAATTGATGTCGTTCAGCACGCTCCCCAGGTCCAGCCCCGCCGCGGCCGCGGCGACCAGCAGTCCCGGGTCGATGGGGGGTGCGAAGAGCGGTAGCGGCTCGACGACGCCCTTGATGTTCATGCAGTGACGGATCTTGAACAGCCGATCCGCCACCGTGTCCCAGTACCCCAGGAGCTTGGCGTTGTAGGGAATGCGAAAGTAGAGCGTCTGCAGCTGCGGGAGCTTCTGGGTTCCGGTACTCACCGGAATGTTCACCTGCACCGGCGGGATCGCGTTTTCGGCGGCGACGAGCTCGTTCGAGAAGGAATCGAGACTGCCCTGGAGATCCGCGTAGGTCTTCGCGGCCGGCTGCGTCAACGGAGGCACGATCTCCGGGCGCGGACCGAGAAGTTCGGCTGCCAGCACGTAGAACTGCGTCGCGAGATTGACCGACTCGAGCGTGAATTGTGCAAAGAGCTGATCCCCCCAACGGATGAGGTTATCAAGATACTTCATGACGATCGCACGCTGATAGGCCACCTGGCGGAACTGGGCGATGAGGTCCGGATCAAACGGATCCTGCCGCCAATCAGCAACCTCCTGTTCCAGCGTGGGATCCCGGGAATTGATCAGCTGCATGAGCTGGTCGATCTGCTCGGACGCATAGTCCTGCATCTGCGCGAAAGGCTTGGTGACCCAATAGCGCTTCGGTACGGGATCGGGCGTCGGGTTCGGCGGATCGAGGAGCACACCGGACGGGACGAAAATGTACTCGAACCATTTGCGCGCATCGGAGAACTTCTGATTGCGCATCAGCGATTCGCCGATGAGAAACGGCACGTGGTAGAAGAGTTCCCAGTTGTAGAGGGCGTAGCCCGCGTCGGACTCGAAATCGACAGCGTCCGTCGGCCATGTTCCATCCGGATAGGGCAATACGTTTTGGTTCGGCTGGTAGTAGGCCTGGAAGTCGAGCGGAGTAATGCCCGCAATCGTTCCCGGATCCGTCTGGATCTTTCGCTGGTACAACCGGTCGACGCCGCCGATCTCCAGCTGCCCAGCAAACATGCCCACGTACGCGTGGTAGAGCGGGTAAAAGCGGTACTGAACGAAGAAGAGCGGGTGGTAGGTATAGTCGCCGCCCTTAACAACGAAGTAGTTATTCTGGTAGTAGCCGGACGGGACGCAGAAGTACTGGCGCGATGGGTCCCGATAGATGAACGGTAGCGAGGAGTCGAACCGCTGCAGCTGGTGAGGCACGACGAGGCGGTAGTGGTCCGAAGTTTGCAGGACGACCTCACTCAGCAACGCTCCATAGAAGTCGTACGTGGTCCACAGCGAGCTGACACGCGGCCTCGAGGGCGACTGCCAACCCTCGTACGAAGGCGACGGCGCGATCCAGTCGCCATCGAACACGTCATGCGTGGGCGCGGTAAGGGGAGGATGCTGAAAGCCCAGGGGGCCTATGTCGGATGTTTGGGGACCGGCGTTCCCGATAGTACTGAGGTCTTTGAGAAAGGCCTCGACACCGGTACCCGCCCCTCCCAACATGAAGGATCCAGTGTGGTTCCGACTCGCCGCGCCTCCCGTGAAAATGGCGATTTCGAGCTGCGTGGGCGACAGGAACGACTTGACCGTGATCTCTGAGGCGTCGTCCAGGCCCTGAAATACGAGCACCTGGGGCGATGTCTGCTTCGCCTGCCATTTGCCCCGGCGAAACAGGCTCCAGGCGAGTTGCACCTCGAGGTGAAAACTGGCCGCCTGGGGCGCACTGGATCCGGTAGCCTGCGCTGCCGTCGGGACGGTTTGGGTCTGGTCCGGCTTATAGGTCGTGATCAGCCAGAACAAATAGCGCTTTCCGTTCCAGACCAACGGCACGAGGTGATCCGAGTTGATGTCGACTTCGACCTTCTCCCATCCGGTCCAGCGCGCCGAGCCGATCCAGCGTCGCTGGTAGTAGATCGGCGGATCGCCCTGCTTTCTGGCGAGGACGTGTAGCGTGTCGACATCACCTTCGATGTCGTGGAAGGTGGCCACGACATCGGGCCGGCTAACTCCCTCCAGGTTATGGAGGTACTGATCGAGCGCATCCTCGGCTCTATCGGTCGTGACGTCGCCCTGCTGGAGCTGCTGCGCGAGCTGCGAGAAGAAGTTCGTTTTCGTCGAGCGGAGCGTCGGCTCGATCCAATTCTCTGGGAACAAGAACACCTCGCGGTTCGCCTCCCAGACGCGGTACTGGCTCATCCAGCTCCACTGCAGCCAGTCCTGATCGGCGGAGAGGTCCACCGTGACCTGCGACTCGACGTTGAGGAATGCACGCTGCACAAAGAGCTGGATCGCGGCGTTGGCCTGCACGATGCGCGAGGTGGACTGGCAGGCACACATCTCGACGTCAATGAGGAACCAGGCAAAGACGTCGTTCGGGTCGAGCCACCGCGTAGCGCCCGCAGGTGGGGGCGTAGCCAGCAGACACGCCACGAGGGCGTCCCGCTGTTTCTGCCGAAGCGGGTCACGCAGCTGCTTGGCGAGCGTGAGCCACTGATCTCCCGAATACTTCGCCTTGACACACTGCTTGACGCCATCCGCATCGGCGGCGGTCACCGTGTCGCCGATCCAGGAGGCGATGTTGGCGGCGATCCCCATCTTCCGCAGAACCGAGAAGCACGCGAGGAGCCGGGCAAGCGCCGTTTCCGCCCGGTAGTCGGCCGGGTACGTCAGACTTAGGAGTCCGGCATCCGAGGCGTTGGCGGGATCGCCGCACAAGGTCTTGAGCGCGTCGATCGGCCACTGCATCAGGCTCGCGAGGACCGGGAGATAAGCGGCCTTCGTCGTCGAGCCGCCCGCGATTCCGAAAGCCGCCGCAAACGAGCGCGACGTGGGTGAAGGAATCCTGTCCCGCGAGGCCTTCGCAATGCGCAGGCGGCTCCACTGCAGGAAGCGGCCCTGCGCGCCGGCCGTCGGAGTGGCCGGCAGTTTCGTCGGGTCGAGCCACCCGATTCCGACGCCGTTGTCCTTCCACCAGCGAGCGTCGTCGATGGATAGCCCGAGACCGCCAGCGACCAGGGCCGCTCTGGACAATAGGTCGTAAAAGCCGAAGTAAGGAGCCCAGGTGGGGTCCGTTGGGGGCACCGGTTGGGTATCGTCGACCAAAGGAAGGCCGGCCACGAGTAGGAAATCCTCGATAAGGAACTTGCCCGGGACGGCGACCGAGGGAAACCATTCCGTGAGGAACAGCGAGGCGATGCTCGCCGCGACGCCGATGGCCTGCGAAATCGACTGGACGATGAGTCCCGTCCCCTTGCTCCTGCGTTCGTAGGCCAGGAGGTTGGTGAGCACATAGTCATAGCGCGGCTCCCCGGGAGCGAGCGCCGCGCCACCCACGAGGCTGGACTGCGCGGCTGCTGGGTCCATGTAGGACCCAAGCGCGCTCGCGACGAACGATTTCGCGGCGGGGTCCCCGATCGTCGACGTTCCGGAGAGAATCGCGAACGCGGTCGCGACGTCCGCGGTGGAGAGATACTTGGCGAGCTCGAGCCGCACCTTGGATCCGTCGACATCGGCCTGAAACGCGGTGTCGGAAGCGATCTTCGCGAGTCCCTTCCGAAGAGCGAGGAGCAGTGTGCCCACCACCACCGGATCCGGTGCCACTCCTGAGGCGGGGGTGTTCTGGTGACGGACGACGTAGTCGATCTGCGCAATACTCAGGCCGCTCGTCGAGATGGCGGCGACCGCATCGAGGAAAGCGAGCAGCCCTTCCGGGCGCGTCCCGTCGAACGGCTGGATCGTCTCGTAGAAGGGAGTGGTGTCGGTCGGACCTTCGACGATGGCGAGCAGCGAGATCAGGTCCTCGACGTCCACCCCGGCGAGACCCGCAAGGACAATGGGGCGATACAGCGCCGAGAGATTCGCGACGTTGAGCTTACCGTCCGTGAAGGTTGCGATCGCCAGATTGAGATCCGTCGTTGAAACCTGGAACGCGGCAACCAGCGCGGCGGCGTGATCAGCGAGCCGGGGAGCCGAGCCGATCGTCTGGATCTCAGTCTCCGAGGCATTGAGCGCGAAGACGGGGTCGGGCGGATTGAGGACCGTCAGATTGACGAAGAGATCCTGGTAAAGCGACGGCCTGACGGAATCCGCCGGCAACTTGGCCACGGAATGCATCGGAATCGTCGCCGACGCCGGCGTCGGCGCCAGCAGCGCGATGGCGCGACGTACCTCGAGTCCAAATCGATTCGTCAGTAACTTTACGACCGAGAGCTGGCGCAACAACTGATCGTTCAGCTGTGACAGGCCCGAGGGCAGCGGCGCCTGCAGCACCCAGATCGCATCGTCGAGGTCGTAGACGTCCCAGCCGAGCTGGCGCCAGAGCCTGACGAACCGGTGGATGCGGTCGAGCACGTCCGGGGTGAGGCCCTGAACCGTCATGGACCCGACGTCGCATTCGTCCGGTTGACCGGGAACGACTGAGACCGAGCTATCGCCGTTGATGAACCGGGTATTGAGGAGCCGCGACAGCTCCTGATAGGAGAGTCCCGCCCGGTTCAGGAGTACCCGCGCCTGGGAGAGCACATCCACCCAGGTGGCGCCCGTCACGGTCTTGGTCGGATCGTAGGGGTCGACGATCGACGGATTACTCTGCGGCAAACCCCAGTAGTCCCAGGACTTGAGTCCTGCGCCCGTCGCCAGGGCCCCGGCGACGATGATGTCCGCCTGGAGTGCCGAGAGACCGAGCGTCTCCACGGCGAGGCCCCTCGCCTGCGTCGACGGGTATCCCGCGGGTTTCTGGAACGTCTTGCGCAACCGCACGCGGTCGAGCGACAGCTGTCCCAAGTAGGTACGGACTTCCGCAAGCGGCAGGTCGAAGGGAAGACTCCAGGGGTACACGGCGCCCGTCCCGGCGAGCTTGGTGTACGCCGCGTCATTGACCCATTGAGGGTTGGCGTTGAGCTCGGGTGTCGTGAGGGTCGTCTGCCGTACCAGCGCGGCTTTCGCGCGGTCGGATGGCGGGGCGACGGCATCCTCGAGCAACTCGTTGACGAGATCGATGTAGGGGAGGACGGTGTTGGTGTTCGGGCAATTGATGAGGATCTGCGCAATGTCGGGGCGACGCGCGAGCAGCACGTCGCGGACGTTCCCCCCGCCACCGGCCGCACGGTGCCTGAGGAACTCGAGCAGGTCGACGAGGTACGCACCGGCGCCGAGCACGGTCTCGCAGTCCTGGCAGGCGCAGAACGACTCTGCGCCGAACAAGGTGCGAAGATTGGGAAAGGCGTCGAGCTGCGCCTGGGAAGGCGCGACGTCGCGGCGGCCCACGGCCTTTGGCTCGAAGCCGACGTAGGCTACGTTGAACTTCGTGACGGTGGCCAGTGAGACTGCGTAGGTCTGCTCAGCCTTGGCGAACGTGCGTGCGGCGAGCGTTGCGCCGAACGCCGCGTTGCCGGCATAACGGGAGATGAAGCGGTCGCCGCCCATCGCATAGATCTGGCGGGCAGAGTGAATCCCGTCTGCGAGCAGTGCACTCACGGCCCCGTAGGAAGGATTGAGTTTCATCAGCCGTTGGGCGATGAGCAACGACCCCCGGACGTCACTCGTGACCTTGACCTTCTGGACGAACGCGTCAATGTTGGTACGCGTCACGTCGAATGAGGGATTGGCATCCAGAAACGCGCTGACCTGCTGCGGCACCTTGAAAAGACTCGTCCGGTCCTTCGCCAGACGCCCCGAGAATGCCGCCGTGGGGAATGCCGCCGTGAAGTTGCGCTCCAGCATCGTCGCGTAGCTGAGCACGGCCTGATCGGGCGTCGACCCGGTGATGTTGGCTGGCACGCCCAGCGGGCGTCCGTTGACGGGCTTCTTGAGCAGCGCCTGCCAGTCCTGCGCGGTGTAGCGGGCCAGATCGCGTGCGGCCTTGATGGTCCCAGCGGACCTTAGGCCACCCAGAACACCGATCAGAGGAAGGAACGCGCCTGTCAGGCGGTGAACGCTGACGCCGAAGCGCAGCGTCCGCACCTCTTCTTTGGTGAAATTCGGGTTGTTGTAGAGGTCCTTCCAGAACGAACGCAGCGTCCTGCCGGAAGCGGTCGAAAAGAGCTTGCCGAAGGCGACCTTGCGATCGTCGGCCACGCCGATCGCAGAGAGCGCATTTCCGATCGAAGACTTCCCGACCCCGTGCGCGACCGAGAGCACCGCCTTCGAGGCGAAATCCGCAAAGCTTGTGAGCTCAGCTTTGAGCGAATCGGCCAGCCCGGCCGCCACGAAATTCGAAGTCAAGGCGAGCTGCAACGCCTGCTCGCGGCTGTTCGCGGAGACCGCGCACAGGCAGTCGATGAATCGCTGGGCATTGCCTTCGAGATCGACTCCGCTCGAGGTGGTGGCCAGTGCCGCGGTCTCGGCGTCCGCCACCGCCCCGCCGCGCAGCATCGCGAAGAGAAACTCTGTTGAGAATCCCGACGTTCCCGCCATGCGCGCCGAGGTCGTCCAGAGCGCGAGACGGGCGTTTGCCACTCCCGTTTGCCCCGCCAGGAACGTCAAGTCCCGATGATCGTTGTTCTCGAGCAGCTCCGCCTCCGAGAGGCTGCCGAGCAGGGGCTTTGCGAGCGCGCGGATATTGGAGATCTCGCTCGCCGACGAGTGCAGCGGCCCTCCCATCGCGATGTCAATGCGCGCGTTCGGTGGCGCGTTGAACAGGACATCCGACTGGAACACCACCGCGCCCCGGTCGTCGAGCACCTGCATCTGCAGGTTGACGGCCTGGCTCCGGTACTCGGTCGGAATCGCATAGACGATGCGGTACGAACCAAGCGAGTTGCTGTCCGCCTTGCCAAGTGGGACAGCGGTACGCAGTAGCCGCACCTGCGCGAGCACATGCGCACCGGCGAACGGATCGCCGTTCTTGTCCGTGACGGTGCCTGAGACCGTCCGAGCTTGCCCCGTTGTCGAGACGGCTATCCCCGTGGAGCCGCCCGCAGCGCTTGCGCCTGCTGCCGCCATGCTCTCTGCGCTCGCACCGGTCGCGGTCGTGCCGGAGCTCGACCCGCTCGTGCTCCGCAGGACCTCAAGCGCCCGCTCCCCACCGCTCGGCGCCGCAGAGAATGCCCTCAGTCCGTCAGGAGCTCCCCGGGAATCGACGCTGACCACACCGCCCGCAGCGACAAAGGTTGCCTGTACGTAATACTGAGTCGGCGTCGAACGAGCCTGAGGCAGGCTGCCCTCAAAGTACTGCTCGCCGTTCAGCACCCGCGAACTGCGCAGGGCGATCGGCGTTACTGCGCCGGCGGCCCCTAGAATCAGCACATTGACCCGCGTCCCCGGGTCGACCGGCGCGACCGCGACAACAATCCGAGGCGGCGGATAGCCGGCAACGACGCCTTCGGGTGCGGGCGTGTCGCTAGTGCCGAAACGCAGCGAGAACCGTCCGCTCGCTACGCGGACCCCCGGCACGGATCAGTACTCCAAGTAGTGTACGGCAGTTGGGTCCAACACCCTGACCGCAATGGATTCCTCGATGCGAAGGTTGGTGAGCCCGGCATTCTTCCCGAGCACGATGAGCGCCGGAAGTTGTGTCTGCACGAGGTCGACCGCCGGAGGGTCATAGCGAAACAGGATCCCGCAGACATCATTTCGATTGGCAGCACGACTCAAGGCGCTCGTGCCGACGATCTGGTTCCCACCAATCAACGCGGTGACCGCGTTGAGTTCTGGTGCGGCACCCGAAACCGGAGGGAGATTCAAGATCGACAGGAGTTCGTTCTGAATTATCAGTGCGTAGGCGCCAGGGCGGTTGGCGTTTTCGAGCGCAGCCATGGCCGTGGCCACCGCGCGCAGGATATCGGCCCCAGTCGGTCTGGCATTCGCTCTGGCCGCGATCTGCGTGAGTGCCGCGCCCTGACGCGGCCTGAGAGACCCGTGTGGAATCGCGCGTTGGCGCAGGCCTCGTCCCGCAATCACGGGCGCGCCGCCCGCGGGCGCCGGCACGCCTTCCACAATCGCCCTGTCCTCGAGAGCGCCCAAGGCTGCCGCACCCGTCGAGATCAGGTTGACAACCGTCGGCCTGTCGCCCGCGTGCTGCTGGTCATCAACGTTCACGTCGACGTAGACCTGCACCGCACTCTCGACCTGGTCCGGTCCGTAAGCGATAGGGCTCCCGGGGGCTATCGTCGGCACCGTGACCGTGGTCGCGCCCAGATCCTGGCTGATCGTCTTGAATGCTCCGCGACACTTCGCGGTCGCCGTCAGAGATGTGTTGATGGCGCTAAGAAATTGGGGATCGGTCCAGTCGATGTCGCCCGCGGCCATGGGTCGCTCCTCTATCGTGTGTGGGATTCAGCACGTGCGATGTGAATTACCGATGTTGATTCGGAATGAGTCTGCAGCGGAAGAACCCGCATGGCGCGTATCGGCGCGCAGATCTCTGCCGGCGATCGTTGGAAGAGGGGAGGTCACGCGAGTTCTTCCTTCATATGATTTTGACTGCGCGCCGGTCGCAAAGCGCACTTCCAACTTCGCGACTGCAACTAGTATACGAGTCGTTTGTTTCAGAATGGGATACCGCGGCGTGTTTGTTGCGATGCAATCGGCTGGGCAAGTGGAGCGCAAGAACGGCCCTTGCTTCAGGTTACTGTCCATACAGAGGGAGTTATCTCAGTGAGTTGGTCACTCAACGCCGAGGCGTGAGCTGAGCCGCACCTTATGCCAGGCGTCGGCTTGAACTGGGCCGCACGACCGACGACCGAGACGCGCCGCATCGACCGAGCGCCGATGGCACCGAATCACACTCCTCGCCTTCCCAGATCGGGACCGCGCTCGCGCTTGTCACGGTGACAGGCGAGCCCCTAAGCGGCAAACTCCTTTGCAAAGAAGACCGTCGTGCCGCTGGGCACCGTTCCTTCATACATTCGACGACGGAGCTTGTTGTGGCTATCAGCCGCTGGCGCTGCGAACCGGGCGGCAGCTGTTCGAGCGCCGCGCGAGGAGGACGACGCGATGCGCGACTTCGAGACCAGAATGCTACCCATCCAGCCTGATGCCATCGCACCCGATGGTTCAGCCGTCCGCCTGCTGTTGGAACTACGCGGCGGCGGGATGGCGCATTTCGAACTCGGCCCTCATCAGGTCTCGAAGGCCGTGACGCATCGCACGGTTGAGGAAATCTGGTACTTCGTATCCGGACAAGGTCAGATGTGGCGTCAGCAGAATGAACGCAGCGAGATCGTCGACGTTACGCCAGGCATGGCCATTACCATACCGGTCGGTACGCTCTTCCAGTTCCGCTCGACGACCAGTGAGCCACTCGCGGCGATCGGTGTCACGATGCCACCATGGCCCGGTGCGGACGAGGCGATTCTGATCCCGGGACCCTGGCGAGAAACGATCCCTTAGGACGACATCCCTTAGCGACTGGCCCTCAGCGGCGCCGCTGATCCTAAGGAGGAGGATGCACGCTTGGATATGGAACCTGAAGCCGCATTCCCCTCCCCGCAACCGATCGTGATCGCTGATGCGCTGCTCGCCTGCACTCGAGCACCACCGCCCCTTCAAGCACCATCGCTACCGAACCCCTTGCCTGGCATCCCCGCACGCTTGGCAGACGGGCAGGGGTGACTGCGCTCTCGCGAGTAGAGGCACACAAAGATCCATTTGTTGCCTCTTGTCGGAATTCAGGAGTAGTCTCGCGCCGGCCGAGACGGTAGTCGTGACACCCTCGAGCTGTTCGGCCAGGGAGCGAGTTATGCGACGCATTCTCTACCCCACTCTTACGTCACTGGTATTGTTGTCCGTCGGGTCGGCGACGGCGGCCGATTTGTTCAACAACATGAACAAGTCGACGGTCGCGCGGTGTGCCCCGCCCTTCGTCGGCTGCCAGCCGCAATTCCGATTGCCCCGGCCCGGCATGCCGACTACCGTGACGTCGTTCCAGATCGACGAGATCACAACCTACCACGTGCAGGGCGCTGCGGCCGCCGGCAAGACCATCAGCTTGAAGTCGTCCAGCGGGGCGGTGATCGGAACTTTTCCGGTGAGAGTCACGCCTGCCACACCGGGATTCGAGAATTGGACGGCGACTGTCAGCACGCAGGTCGTCGCCGACACCTATACGGTCTCCGACTCGCAGGCAGACACCTGGGCGCAGAACTCCGCTTCGGGTGACGACACGGCCACCGGTGGGAAAGGCTTCACCAGCGTCACCGGTAGCATCGCCAGCAGCGCCGGCGCACCCGATGACGCGAGCGACACGGACTGTGAGGCGAGCTGTGCACTGCCGAACAGCGAAGCCGCCAAATCCTTCCCGCCTCCAATTTTCGAGTGTTCCGCGCACGGTCCCCACGCACAGTGCCGGTCTGCGCCGCCAACGAGCGACAACCCCGGCATCAACCTCATGTGTACAGACGGGCGGCACACGACCACCTGCAATTGCCGCACCGGCTGTACAACGCACTGAGCGGGTAGTTAGCCGTAAACGCGGCGTAGGACCCGCGAGCGCCGGGATGCGTCGTCGATCCTCGCCCTTCAATGGGAATCTTTCACGAGGGAGAGTGCTTCAATGACTCGATCCCATAGCAACGTCTTCGGGCGTCCTCGCTTTGCATCCTTTGCGCTGCCACGGGGTTGCCTCGCTCTGTGTCTCGTCGCCAGCGCCTTTCAACTCGGATGCTTCAGGCCCACTCTTGCGAATGAGGTGATGCAAGATCGCTGCAGCGGCGATGTAGCGTTTCCCTACGTGTATGACGGACCTCCCGTGCCTAACTCGTTCATCCTCAGCCGCGCCAACCGGTCCGGTGCACGGCCATCCGCTCTGATTCAGCAGAAACTGGACGGTTCGGGGCACATTCGCTGGTGGTGTAGTTCGACGACAGGTAATTGGGTGGACCCTGGTACCTATGTCATCGACGAGGTCGGCGTCGTCTATACCTGCGGTGATCAGCAATGCACAGCCACCGGGGATCTTTCGGCTCATCCGGTCGATGTCACGGGCTGGACCGCAGAGCGCTCGCGTTGCGCCGATCACTCGGACACGGTCCAAGCGGTTCTAGGCCCCAATCGCTCATTGCAGATGACGTGTCTGGGACACTCAGGGTCCACTCGCTCGCCGCTCGTGGTCGTTCCCCCCGATGCTGCAACCGGGCACTTTGCCCCCACTCGCCCAGGAGACCCTGCATTCTCGTTTGCACCGGTACGGGGCGGGTCAAAGGACGCGTGGCAGGGAAATTTCGTCTACCCACGCGGGACACAGAACGATGCGCGCATCAACCTCGCCATCGGCCCGCAGTCAAGCGGTCCCTCGCATGATCCGCGATTCGCAACGCGTTCCTATCAATTCATCGTCGCAGAGCGCTCCCCTTCCCCGGCGCCTGCCATCCAGCTTACGCAGGATGCGGATCTGACCTTGGCAGCGCCGCAGCGGGAGTGGCGCTACATGGGCGACTATTTGAGTCAGCCCTCGCCCGGTTCGCCCGCCGCCGCCGGAACAAGATCGGCCAGTGGTTCGGTTTCAGCGACCGAACCAGCGGGCGGTTTGGGCGCGGGGAGGCTCGGGACGCCGGGCCTGCGACAGGATGTCCCGAGTGGAGGGAACGCCGGTGCCCCCGGCCCGTCCATCGCGAACCGCACCGGGGCTCACAATCCAGCCACCCTCCCCGCAAATGTCGGCGCACGCAGCAGCGTCCCACCACTCATCGAGGAGGCGGACACCGTCGCTTTACCGGACGGTATCGCGCTGATGTTGTACGCCGTTCATGCGAGCAACGCTTCAATCTCCGGCTACAGCATTCGCTACCTGCGGCGCGCGGGCTCGCGTGTGGTGGAGGACGTGATGTTGTTTCCGCCAGTCGAGGCGCCGCACTGAGGCTCGACGCCTCACCCTAAGTGTGCAATTTTCGACCGCCAGAAATGTGCAATTTTGGGCCGCCGTTGACAACGAGGAACCAAAGTCCTTTGCTGTCTCGGCGCGGCAGCGTTCTCAAGCCGAGTGGTCGCCGGCTTGCGTTTAGAACACCCCAGAACAGGGTCACGCTCTTCCTTCCGCGACTCTTTACTCTCCACTTGGGCCGGACGCCGCTCGCGCAGCCGCACCGGCTGCAGGGGTTCCCGCGCTCAATATCTTCGGCCAGGCCACTACGAACCTGGGCTACGAAACGTCGTTGATCTTCGGGATCTCTCAGAGCTCTCGAGGCGAGCTCGGCCGCCCGGAGGTTGAGATAGGTTCCGGCGAGCTCTGGATGCTGGCGAACGGCGTCCCGGGGTCCAATCGTCTCGTTCCGTAGCAACTGCGAGGCCTCCGCTCGCGCTTCGAAGAAGGCCGCTTTCTCGATCACCCAGCGATTCCGGAAGACCGAGACGTCCTTAGGCGTCACGTGTCCGTCAGCTCCGCGCACGTCCCGCTTCACCGTCACGGCATCGCGTCCGGTCCGCTGAAGAGTCACCTTCATCCCCAACCGTGGCTACGTGAGGGACTTGGTCATCGCACGCTCGATGTCCTTTCCCCAGACCTCCCGATAGCCTCCCGGCGTCGCGCCCGGCTCGCGGAAGTGCTCACGGTGAACGACACTTTCGACAAGTCGCCTGTTGCCGTCAGGCAGCGAGACGGAGATTAAAAGACACATCCCCTATTCCAAAGGCGGGCTTTTGGGGTATCTGATCCCCAGCTCTCCCGCATCAGCGCTGAGAAGCGATAGGTGCCGACTTCTCGCGTCTGTCCCCAACAGCATCCTGTACGACAATGCGCACCTTCAATGCACCCGGCGGCGGTGCGGCGAGCTCACCCACGATCCATCCATCGTCGGGAGCAGGTTTGTCCGGCTCGACTGGCGCCGAGTCAATGCCCAGGCCGTACATGTAAGGCGGGTTGCCACCGCTTGCGACAGCCTCGATAGAGATGCGACCCGACTCGGTTCCCGCGGCCGGACCCACGTGCATGGCGGACAGCCGGAATTCGTGCACCGATGCGCCTGGTGCAGCGCCAAAGTAGAAGCCCACTATCGTGCCGAATACGCCCAGCAGGAGCGACAGAATCTCCTTGCCGCGGTGGAACCGCTTCTCCGCATGCACGTCGTCCCTACCCAGGAGAGCAGACAGGATGATCACGACCGCCGCGCCGATCGTCATGATCGCGAACAAATAGGTGATCACTCCTCTCGCATAGTCCTGGCGTGCCATGCCGATCAAAACACCCTTGTCCAAACCGAGCGTGGCCATGCTGATCAACGCGACCACCGCGCCCACGATCAGAAGGGTAACGAGTACTACTGGATGGAGAAGCAGCGCTAAACCGCTAAGTTCCTTGCGATCACCCGACGCTTCGTTGCTGTCATGTGACATGTTGTTTTCCGTTGGTTGGTTAACTGCACGATTCGTTCAGAACTTTGTTACTAGTCTCGGTTCACATCCAGAACTTGACCAGATATCCCATGCCAAATCCGATCGCGAGCCCCAAAGGAAGATCGACAATCGAATGCTGCTTAACGAACAGGCAGCTCACACACACCAGCAGCGGAACGACAATCAGCGCATATGGGCTGGGATAGAACATCGAAGCATAGGCTGCGTACGCGGTGTGAAGACTGGGAACACAACATACTCCATCGTCGAGTTTCTGTATTAGCGCCAACAGCCTTGTGGACCTGTCGTTGGGCCGATATGAGCGCCATTGCGGCGGACACATTCTTGGCCAGACGAGACAAATTGGCACGGACAGGGGCCACAGGCACACCCCCCCAATTACGAACACCCAGAACTTTGCATCGTCGACGAGAAGACCGGCGGGGAAGCAGATGAGGAAGTAATAAAGCACCCCGTAGACCCACACCCATCGGGGTACGAATGGAATGAGATCGTCGGCCCGAACTGAAACAACTTTCACGGGCTTGCATCTGCGAATCGCTCGCTGAACTCTGAAATACGCCTCGTAGCCACCTAGAATCATAAACGCGAGCGCAAGAGCGTGCCAAAGTGCCACAAGGAATGCTGCAACGCCCAGGACATATCTTGCCGAGGCGTAGAACGTCAGCGTCCCGGCCACAACGCCCAGCGCGGCACCCCGAAGGATCCGGCCATCGAATATCAGAATACCGGGCACGCCGCCCCCTCTCAAAGGTATGGAGCCATTCCACTATAAACCTTAGATTCCTTTTGGCACCCCGCCCCTCTATACGCACCCGTGATGCAGGACGTGCTCACAGCTGTTGAGGGCCACGTGCTACGAATTTCGAATCCTCACGGGGCCGGCCTGGGAAAGACCAAGGTCTACGAGCTCCAAGCCGCAGGTCACTTCCCCATGCGCGTTCAGGTCACCAGCCATTCCGTCGGGTGGATCGAGCAGGAAGTACAAGCATGGCTGGCGCACCGCGCCGCCGCTCGCCCGCTCAGCCGAACGGCGGCAGCCGCTCGCGGGCCGGGACCAATCTCAGACTGACCGCGGACTCAGGCACAAGTCCGTGGTAAATCGGGTGTCACGTCAAGGACGTTAGTTCCCGATCACGCTGGGCACCCCCGATAGAATTCGACATGAGACACTTTAGAGGGAGAGACCGACCAGAGTCTTACCACCCGTTCGCACCGTTGCGGCTGGCGTCACTCGATTTGGGGTCGCGCCGTGGCAAGCGCCTCGTCCACCATCTTGATCAGAGTCGCACGATCATAGCTGTACGGTTGGTCCTCATTGAGCTGCACGAGCTGCTCGATCTGCTTCCGGATCGTTATCTCGGCCTCTTCCTGGCGGGGCACGACCAAGTAGCGACGTTTGGGTTTGGGGTCGAACAGAGCATGTTCGACGGCCACCGCGACCTCGTCGGGGTCCTTCTCCTTCGATCGATCTGGCTGCGGTACATAACCCACAGACTTTAAGGCTGGCGAGTCCACGCCGATCCGCGCGAGCTCGTTCTTGATGATATTGGAGTTGTAGTTGCCAGGTTCGACGACGCTGACCTGCACACCGAGCGGCGCCAGCTGATCAGCGAGCGAATCGGTGAGCGCTTCGATTGCGTGCTTGCTCATGGCATACGCTCCCGACTTGGGAGACGCGACAATTCCCGAAATTGAGCCGATGTTTACGATCCGCCCCTTCTGGGCGATGACTAGCGGCTCGAAGGCTCTGATCATCCTCACCGGGCCGTATGCATTCACCCTCATCATGAGATCGAACTCTTCCCAACTCATGGCGGCAAACGTGCCGCCCGACCCGATGCCGGCATTGTTCACCAATCCGTAGAGCCCTCGGCCGGCTCGAGTGATGGTCTCTACCGCCGCAGCGATATCCGCATCCTGGGTGACATCCAGGCGCACCGGTTGCACGTTCTTGAGAGCCCCGAGCGCCTTGAGATCCGCGTCCTTGCGCGCCGTTGCGTAGACGAAATACCCGTCAGCCGCCAGTCGCTCGGTAATTCTGCGGCCGATGCCGCTACTAGCTCCGGTGATGATCACGGCCTTGCTCGTGGGGGGTGCGGCCGTATCTGCGCGAGATGATATCGGTGTCAGCAGCGCCGCCAGCAGCAAACCCGCAAGCAACCACATGACAGCCTCCGCCTTTCCCAATGTCCTTGTCTCGGCGGCCGTCGGTCGCACACAGAAGCTCTTCGCGTTGGGTATCTCCTCGAACATCGGCAGCCCGCGAAGAACCTGGTGTGCGTAGATCGCTTTGAACGGTTGCATATCCGCTTCGCTTACGTCTGGCGCATTCTCGACAATAGAACGATTGGGGTCCGGCGCATCCAGCACAGCCTGTCCGAGACACAGTTCGTACACACCGGTGCGTGACGCCGCATTCTAGGGTGCTTCGGGGCGCCGAAGTGCCAGTCCTAGCCCTTCTTGGTCTCACGCATCTCCGGGTCAATGTTCCAGAGATTCGGCATCACGAAGCAGCTGGCTTCGTACAGCCTCCGAAAAACCTCCCGCTTCAAAGAAACCGGCGGTCGGCTCGTTCCCACGACGGCTCCTTGCTCAAGCAGCGAAGCAGGTCTGCGGCCCACAGTGTGGACCAAGTCTCTCGAGGCACAACCGAGCCGCGCGATTTAGAACTTGTAGCTCGCCCTCACGTAGTAGAACGGCCCCGGCAGATCGTAGGTGCCGGCGTCGTACCCGTTCAGCGTGCAGCTGTAGCAGACCGGCGGGTTGACACCGAAGACGTTAGTGCCGCCGCCCTCGAGCTTCAGTCCCTTCAGGTTGAATGCGTCGCTCCATGCGACCTGGACGTCGTTGTATACGACCGAGTCCAGCGTGTTGTACTGGTTCGCGTTGAACGCTCCAGCCGTCGTGCACCCGGCCACCGGAATGGTGGTCTGCGCGTTACCGCAGAACTCCTTGACCGAGGAGATGTAGCGCAGGTTCCAGCTCACATCGATCGGGCCCATGCCCCAACCGAGCTGCGCGTCGATGCGCCAGTCGGGAATCGCGCTGTTGTTGACCTCGATGCCGACCGCACGCTGCGCCACTTGCCCGAGCGCATCGACGGCCTTGTAGTTATTGACGTGTGTCGCCTGAAGTCCTGCCGTCAGGTGCCCGAAGCCCAGCGGCTCCGACGCCCAGTTCGCCTTGATGTCTTCGCCGTTGGTGCTGATCTGGGCCAGGTTCTGCAGGAAGTTCTTCGGCGGATTGAGCTGACTGCCCGCGCCGCGCGTGAACGGTGCGCATAGACCCGGATTGGTGCCGCCGCCGGTCGAGAGACAGGCATTGAGCAGCGCCTGGATGTCCTCCGCCTGGATCGCTCCTTTGACCTTGATGTTGTAGTAGGTAGCTTCGAACGTCAGCTTGCTGGTCGCGGCGTGCCCCTCCGCCCAGCCGGCGTTGTACACCACGCCCGCGGTGTAGCTGTCGGAAGTCTCGGGCTTGAGGTTCGCGTTACCCCCGGTGAACGTGATGATCTGGGTGTTGGCCTGCTGGAAGCCGGCTGGCACGCCCTGCGCCCTGCAACCCGCCACGTACTGCGGGGCAATGCCGCCACCGGTCGGGCCGCAGGGGTCGACCAGCGTCGCGGCGAACTGCGTGAGCCCGTAGAGCTCGCCGAGGTTCGGGGCGCGGAAGCCGGTCGAGTAGTCGCCACGCAGGGCGAAGTCATGGATTGGCTGCCAGCGCAGGCCGCCCTTGTAGGTCGTCTGGTTACCGAAAGTCGAATAGTCCGAGTAGCGCACCGCGGCGCTTGCTCCGAGCGTGCTCAAGAGCGGCAGACTCAGCTCCACGTACCCCTCGTTCACGTGGTAGCTCTGGTCGACCGGAAACGCCTTGGAGTCCTGCGACTCGCCGATCTGACGCAGCGGATCCGGGTTGAAGATGCCTTGGTAGATGCGATGCTCGGCGCCGATGGCGATGCCGGCGGCCCGGTCCTCGATGTGGAATAGCGTGCCGGTGATATTCGCCGATACGAGCTTCAGCTGCTGGTCGCTCGAGTCGAGCTGCGTCGCGAGGATGTAGTTGAGCATCGCCGGCGTGATCTGCCGCCCCTGGCCGCCGAACAGGTCGAGCGGCACGCACCCGGGAATCTTCGCGCAGATGGCCGGGTCGCCGAGCGCGATGCCGATCTTCGCGATGTTGTAGCCGCCGGTGAACTTTTGGTTGGCCTTGTTATCCGAGTCGACGAAGCTGATGTCCCAGTTGAAGCCGTCGAGCACGTGCAGCGTGCCCTTGAATCCGGCGCTGAAGTACCAGGTGTCGACGTCCTGATCGAAGATGCGGGGCCCGGCCTCGAGCGGGCGGCGCGTGATCCAGCCGAAGTTCGCCACATTGTTGCCCGCCCCGACGCCGCAGGTCGGGGACGCCACGGCGCACAGGTCGATCCCGAACGGGTTGTACGGATTGAGGCGCGATACATTCATTGTGTCGGCGAGACCCCCGGTGCCGGAATAGGGACCGACGAAGATCGGCTCCGGGGCGGCCTGGTTCTTGGAGGTGCGGTTGTTGAACATGCCCTTGGCGTACATCAGGACATCGTCGTTGACATCGTAGGTGACGCTGGTCCAGAGCGCCTTGCGCTGCGAGGGCGTCAGCAGCAGGTTGAGCCGGGCGAAGTCGAAGCGGTCCGCACCACTCCAGTTGTGATAGGTGCTGGGCGGAGCCACCGGATTGGCCGGATTCCATACCGGCGTGGTGGTGCCCGTATTGAGCGTCACGTCGAAGAACTTTGACTGGTCGGCTGTGCACGAGCCGTAGTTCGGCACGGCGATCCTGGGATCGCAGAACGTCTCGCGGCCCTGCGGGGTCGCCGAGCTGCCGGAGCCGGCGCCAGTGCGCGGCTCGGGCACGGACGACTGCCACCACTTCGAGGAGCTGATCTGCTGTTGGTTGTAGAAGCTCGCGATGAAGACGCCCGAGAACTTGCCGCTCGAGCCGCCGGCGGTGAGGCTG
>Ga0210409_10000303_pt1 | contig 93360 bp, 66 predicted proteins | sample IncBWH17MmetaG_FD_161649 | JGI IMG/M metagenome (GOLD analysis project Ga0210409, IMG submission 161649) | Forest soil microbial communities from Barre Woods Harvard Forest LTER site, Petersham, Massachusetts, United States - Inc-BW-H-17-M | ecosystem: Environmental > Terrestrial > Soil >... | reverse complement strand
GATATCTCGTAAAGACCGAGCTGCTGGTTTATCCGAATTCATATTCCTTTCTACGGGTTAAGGTTCATGTTTCCGGATGAGGAACCGTTTCACGCCTCGATTATGGTGGTAGTGTCAAGATGCGCTCCGAACCCGACGTCAGCCCCCTGCGTCCTTGCATTGCGATTTAAGTTCTTCTAACCTCCTTTCAACGACGCCGCTCGCCGCGGAGACCGCATTTCGCGCCGTAGAAATTGCTTTATGGGGCATCTCACGGGCGGGCTTGGGAACCTAACAACACTCTGTGAAAAAGGGCAAAGACCCTAAAGGTAAGGACATCCGCAATGGCTCCGGTTTGAACTTCGAGGCGCAGCTCGCCGAACTGCGAGACGCGCTACTGCCGAAGCTGCTCTCGGGCGAGCCGCGTGTGCCGGTCGCTGAGGAACTGGTGGAGGCCAAGGCATGATAGATTCAATCCAAGTCAGCGGCATCGCCACTTTCGACAGCGCGCCGGAAGTTCTGTTCGGTTTGTCAGAATTCAATTTCATATTCGGATCCAACGGGACGGGCAAGACGACGATTACAAGAATAATCGCGGATGAAGGGCAATTTCCAACCTGCGGCGTAACTTGGAAAGGGGGACGAGATTACAGACGCTCGTATATAACCGTGACTTTGTCGCAAAGAACTTTAATCAATCAACCGAGCTCAAGGGTATATTTACGCTCTTCCCCTCGACCGGCTGCAGACGAAGCTTGAGGATTTGAACTCCAAGATTCCGGCTGACGGCTGCGAGAAAGGCTTGCGAAATGGGCTGCTGCCTAACCTGCCGTCGCGGGAGTTGCGCGTGCCCAAACTTCCGAACTGAAGCCCATGCCCTACAACCCCGCACGTTCCCTCCAACTTCTGCGCCTCGGCACGCAGAGTCCCACCGCCGCCTTTCGTGACGGGCAGGAAGCGGCCATACAGCATGTGGTCGATGGGCGTGGGCGGTTGCTGGTGGTGCAAAAGACTGGCTGGGGCAAGAGTTCAGTCTATTTCATCGCGACCAAGTTGCTGCGTGACGAGGGAATGGGGCCGGCCATCTTGATTTCGCCCTTGCTGGCATTGATGCGCAACCAGATCGCGGCGGCGCAGCGGATGGGCGTTCGTGCTGTGACCATCCACTCCGGTAATCGCGACGAGTGGAATGCAACCGAGGCGGCCATCGCCCGAAACGAAGTGGACATCCTTCTCATCCACCCGAAGCGTCTGATGAACGAACAGTTCAACACGCAGGTGCTGGCTCGCATCGCTGGCACCGTTTCCCTTTTGGTCATAGACGAAGCTCATTGCATCTCGGATTGGGGGCATGATTTCGTTCCCGAGTATCGCCTGATCGAACGGCGGATTCGGCTGCTCCCGCAGAATGTGCGCGTGCTGGCCACCACGGCGACCGCCAACAACCGGGTGATGGAGGACTTGCAAACCGTGCTCGGCCCGAATCTGGCGGTATCGCGTGGAGATTTGAGCCGTTCAACGTTGCTGCTGCAAACCATGCGGATGCCCAGTCAGGCAGGGCGGCTGGCTTGGCTCGCGACCCGTCTCCCGAATATTCCGGGCAGCGGCATCATCTACGCGCTCACTAAGAATGACACTAAACGGGTTGCCGACTGGCTTAAATTGCGCGGGCTTAGGGTGGAGGCATACCACAGCGACCTTGAGCAGGCACGCGCAGACGCACTGGAAGACGCACTTCTAGCCAATGAGGTAAAAGCGTTGGTCGCCACGACGAAGCTGGGCATGGGCTTCGACAAGCCGGACCTTGCCTTCGTGATTCATTATCAGACGCCGGGGTCGGTCGTGGCTTACTACCAACAGGTGGGGCGCGCTGGACGTAATCTTCCCGCCGCGCTTCCCGGGGCGCACGGAGTATTATTGAGCGGCAGAGAAGAGACCGACATTACGAACTATTTCATTGGCAGCGCCTTTCCCACAAGAGACGAGGTGGCGTTGGTGTTGGCGGCTCTCGGTGCAGAAGCAGAAGGACTTTCAATCAATGGATTGATGGAGCGAGTAAATGTCAGCTTTGGAAGAATCGAGAAGGCACTGTTGCTCCTGTCGCTGGAATCACCTGCGCCAATCGCCAAGCAGGACAGCAAATGGACGCTGACGGCAGCGGAGTTGAGCGAGGAATTCTGGCAACGTGCCGAGCGATTGACTGCGCTACGCCAAACCGAACAGACGCAGATGCAACAATATGTCCAGCTCCAGAACGGGCACATGGAGTTTCTGATTCGTGCGCTTGATGGTGATCCTGGTTTGTATCATGCTCCGAATCTCGCCCCATTAACCTCGGAGATTGATGAACTCGTCGCACGAGATGCCGTCGCATTCCTGCGGCGAACAAGTTTGCCACTGGAACCTCGCAAAAGATGGCCGCCGGGAGGCCTTGCAAGTCTCGGCGTGCGGGGTAACACAAACATCGCGCCAGAGCGGAATCTGCGGCCCGGAAAAATTCTGTGCATGTGGGGAGACGCTGGCTGGGGCGAGTCGGTTCGGTTGGGGAAGTATCGCGATGGCCATTACTCCGACGATCTGGTGACCGCCTGCGCAACTATGGTTAGGGAATGGTCACCCAATCCGGCACCGCAATGGCTGACGAGCATTCCTTCCCTGCGCCATCCGCACCTCGTGCCTGACTTTGCGCGTAGGCTGGCTGCCACCTTGAACTTGCCTTTCCATGTCGTGTTGGAAAAATCAGACATGCGCCCGCCGCAGAAAGAGATGGCGAACAGCGCCCAGCAGGCCCGAAATGTGGACGGCTCCTTGCGGATTCAGGGGAATGTGCCGAATGGCCCCGTGCTGCTGGTGGATGACATGGTGGATTCAAAGTGGACTTTGACGGTTGCCGCATATTTATTCACCTCAAACGGCAGCGGGCCGGTGTATCCTCTGGCACTGGCCTCAACTGCAAACGCCGACGAATGATGGAGCCACTGACATCAAACACGCAGGCCATCCTGCTGCTGACCGCACCGCTGGTTGCCGGACGCGGTGAGACATCGTGCGATCTGCTTAGCTTAGGCCAATACAACAAGCTCACCCGCATCCTGCGCGAAAAGCAGAAGCAGCCCGCCGACTTAATCGGACCAGGCGCGCAGGATTTGATTGAGCTTTGTGCGCAGCCTTTTGGCCGGGCACGGTTGGACGCACTGCTCGAGCGCGGGTTTTTGCTCAGTCAGGCGGTGGAGCGGTGGAACGCGCGGGCAATCTGGGTGATCAGCCGGGCGGATTCGCGTTACCCCAAGCGTTTGAAGACACGGCTTAAGGAAGATGCTCCGCCGCTGCTTTATGGTTGTGGCGAAATTGCTTTGCTGGAGAAGGGCGGGCTGGCGGTTGTCGGCTCACGACATGTGGATGATGAATTAATCAGTTTCACCGAGAACGTGGGGCGGCTCGCCGCCAAGGCGCACCGAACCATCATTTCCGGTGGAGCGAAAGGAATTGACCGGGCAGCAATGCACGGTGCCCTGCTGGCGGATGGCGAGGTGGCGGGCGTGATGGCGGACAGTTTGGAACGAGCCGCGCTGGCGCGAGACAATCGCGAGCCGTTGATGGAGGGCCGGCTGGTGCTCATTTCTCCTTATGATCCGGGGGCGGGATTTAATGTGGGGCATGCGATGCAGCGCAACAAGGTCATCTATGCACTCGCCGATGTCGGTTTGGTGGTGACGTCGGATTTTGAAAAGGGAGGCACCTGGACGGGAGCAATTGAGCAGCTTGAACGACTTCATTTTGTGCCGGTGTTTGTCCGGAATGGAAATAATGCGGGCCGGGGAAATGCCGCGCTCATCCATCACGGTGGTCGTCCTTGGCCAAATCCGGAAAATCCAGCGGAACTGGGTCAGATGCTTTCGGCGGCGTTGGAATCGGTGGCTGCGGAACCCAAACAGGAAACGCTTTCGTTCGCACTTCGAGAGCAACCGGCCGCCTATGCCGGCTGTGTCAAACCAGTCGAGCCTGCCAACATCGTCGGTGAAGCATCCAAAGTAGATTCGTCCCCAGCCGACGAACTTTTCAACATCGTGCGCGAAATACTGCGGCGGGAACTTGGTATCGCCTCCCTGACCGAAGCGGACATCGTGAGTCTTTTGGATATAACCAAATCTCAAGCGAAGGAGTGGCTGACCAGAATGGTGAAAGAAGGAACTGTCGAGAAAGTCAAAAAAACCAAGCCAGTTCAATACCGGACCTCAACCGCTTCTGACCGGCTGCTTTGATGATCAACGAAGCCACAGTTGAACAAGCAGCACTCGACTCGCTTCATGGGCTGGGCCACGAGATTCTGTCCGGGCCGGCGATTGCACCGGGCGAAACATCGGCGGACCGTGCGGATTACAAGCGGGTTTTCTTTTCGACCGCCTGCGAACCAAGCTGATGAATCTGAACCCCAAGACTCCCCTTGAAGGTTTGAAAGAAGCAATGCGCAAAGTCCGGCACATCAGCCACCCGACGCTTATCGAAAACAATAGCGCATTTCATTGGCTGCTGGTTGAAGGCGTGTCGGGGTCAGAACAAAGTTTTTCCACCCGCCGCGCCATGACTGAATTCGATTCCGACACCTGGGTGGCGGGAGTAATGGCGGCCCAGTATTCACGACCCGACCAGCGTTTCCGCCTCCTTCATCAGGCTTTGAGCCATGATCCAGTCAATCCACGCATCACCGAGGTCTCCATCTTCCAGCTTGGGAAACGTTGTCTTGATGATTTCGACGCCCTTGGCCAGTGAAATACGCGCCTGTTCGTCGTTTTTCAACTGATGCTGCGCCATCGCCAGCACCAGGTAAGCCTCCGCGTTGCGGAAGGTCACTCCGCCTGCCCGGATGACTTTTTGCGTCCAATCCGAAGCGCTCGTGAACTGTCCACGGCGATACTCGGCCAACCCCTTGGCGAACTGAAAATACGGCAGGTCCGGGCTCGTGCTCCCTTCAACCACGGCAGTGTCGGCCCATTTGCTTAAGGATTGCAGGTCGGCGCCGGATGATGGAACAAAGAGACAATCCTTTGCCATTCGTTCCGCAATCGACGGATTGCGGGTGCCGCTAAAGCGGCGCAGTTCGGCCGCGCAATGCCGGCGGTAGCCTCTGAGGTCGCCGCTGGCAACCAGCAACGGCGCCAGCGCATGGTAATACAGGTGATTGGTGGGCTCCAATTTGACCATTTCGGAGAACTCCGCGGCGGCCTCCGGCCAATGCCCGCTCCGGGCACACACATCGCCTCGCAGCCTTGCCAAACTTTGACCTTTGGCGTCGTTACCCGCAGGAGACCCGAGCCATTCTGCCAGGAACGGCTGGATGGCCTGCTCGTTGCTTTGCAGCTTCAGTACCCGGAGCAGCGCATGAACCGTGCTACCCCACCGGTCCGGCTCATCAGCCCACCGATTACGGTTGAGTTCCAGCATCCTGACGTAATTTGTCTGCGCCAGCTCCGCATTCCCGTTCATATCGTAAGCCCGCGCGAGACGGTCGTACGCATTGAAGGAGTCCGGGTAACCCGCCGCGTTGACCTTAAAATATTCAATGGCTTTGTCCGCCGCCTGTTCATCGTACATGAAGTAATTTCCGTAGGAGTTGACCGTCTCCTCCGGTGGCAGAAACTGAACGCCCAGGCGCTCGGATACCTTGGCGAAATGTTCGCTGAGCAAGCCGGGATTATTCATCATCGAACCCGGCGGTTTATAACCGTCAAAAATGAACAGCAACCCGTAATACAGGCTCAGCAGTGGCACCGAGCCGTGATTTTCCGCTTCGAAATATTGCATCGAGCTGCGGAACACCGGGGAATTGTTTTTCTCGAGCAGATGGGCAAAGTCCAGGCACGCATTCTTGGGGATGCTCGGATCGAAGTCTTTACTGGGAGGGTTGTTCGCTATGGATACGTAGACGTGACCGCGAAAGTCGTTTGTTTTCTCCAACATCTGTTTCGTCCTGCGCAACACGACCTGGTCGTCCCACTGGAGGCTCGGGTCGATGGCAATGAAGGCCTGGAAGATGGGCGGCCGGTGCAGCAGGGCGTTCATGGCAAACAATCCGCCCAGCGAATGGCCCACCAGTATTCGAAAAGGCATCGTCCGGTACTCGCGCTCAATCTGCGGCATCAATTCCTTGTCAATGAAATCCAGGAAGGCTTCCCCTCCGCCGCTCGACGCAAATGAAGGCTCCTCCTTGCCTGTCGCATCCCGCGTCGTGTGCGTCGGCGTCAGGTCGCGAGTTCGGCTCGTGTTCGGAATCGCCACAATAATCAGCTCCGGGATCTGCATGTTGCCGTTGATGCCTCCGCCCATGAAGTCAACCACCCCGCTCGCGGAGTGAAAGTGCGCGTCACCGTCCAACAAATAGAGCACCGGGTATTTCTTTGGCGCGAACAGCTCTTCGCCGTATGAACGTGGCAGGTAAACCCAGTAGGGCCGGTTTTCATTCAGAATCCCGGAGTGCAGCGTATGCCGCTCGCCAATCTTGTATTCATTGTCCCCTGATTGCGATGGCGGGGGTTGCTCGTGGGCAGGTCGGCTCGCGCATCCTCCGGCCAGAACGCAGACTCCAGCCAGTACGGCGGCAATACGAGCTGGGCATAGTGGCGGCATACAACTCATAGACACCCGCCAGCCGATTCTTTGTATACGCCTTTGCAAGCGCTACGCTTTTGTCGGTGCTACGCTTTTGCAACCTGTGTTTTCGTCACGTTTCACGCTCATTCTGCCTTTGCAGTGCAATTCGTCAGAGTCGTGCATCTTGAGCAGGATTCTTCTAACCCGTTGCCTCTGCGTTTTCTCTGCGCTCATCGCGGCTCTGCGGTTTATGTGGCGCGCCGCGTTCGGTTGCGGCTCCGCTGCACTGTGCCTTTGCACCTTTGCGTTAAGACCTGTTTGCATCGTTGCGGTTTAGATCACTGCCGATTACTCAAGTTCGCTCTCACCAAAAACTCGACCTAACTCGACTTAACTCGACCTAAATTTAAACTTCCCCCCCCCGCACCCGTCACCTGACAACCTGATAACCCCCCACCCGCCACCCGCCACCCTGATAACCTTCGCGGGGGAGGATTACGCCTCTCCGACACGAATACTTCGACCTCGGTCGAGACCAGCGGTTTCCTCCAGCCGCGGGCTTAACCTTGCCTGCGATTCTTGATTGCGCTTTGGCGGCGCTTCCAATATCTCTTGACTCATGTTGGCGAAGGTCTGTTCCGCCGCGGTTAATGGAATCGAAGCGTACCCGGTCGAAGTCGAAGTCAATGCGGGCTACGGGGATACGATCCTCGTGATTGTGGGCTTGCCGGATACGGCCGTAAAAGAGTCGCGCGACCGCGTGATGACGGCGCTGATCAATTCCGGCTTCACGTTCACGTTTGGCCGCACCACGATCAACCTCGCGCCTGCCGACGTGAAAAAAGAAGGTCCCAGTTTCGATTTGCCCATCGCGGTGGCGATGCTCGCCGCCAGCGAGCAGTTGGAGTCCAATCAACTCGACAACTACGTTATGGTGGGCGAGTTGGCCCTGACTGGCGGAGTGCGGCCGGTCAAAGGCGTGCTGCCGATCGCGCTGCGTGCGCGAGAGGAGGGCAGGACCGGCATCCTGGTGCCGCCCGAAAACGCGGCAGAGGCGGCGGTGGTAGCCGGCTTGCAGGTCATCCCGGTGCGGAACCTGCGCGAAGCGGCCGGGTTTCTGGAAGGCGAAGTGAAGATCTCCCCTGTGCGAGTGGACATGGAGAGCATCTTCGACCACGACTACGAGGAGGAAATCGATTTTGCGGACGTAAAGGGCCAGGAATCCGTCAAGCGCGCGCTCGAGATCGCCGCCAGCGGCGGCCATAATCTCCTTTTGATTGGGCCGCCGGGCGCGGGAAAATCCATGTTGGCGAAGCGGCTGGCCACGATTCTGCCGCCGCTGACTCTTGACGAGGCGCTCGAGACGACCAAGATTCACAGCATCGTCGGCCTGCTTCAGCCCGGGCAGGCACTGGTGACGCGCCGGCCGTTCCGCGCGCCGCATCACACCGCCAGCGACGCCGGGTTATTGGGCGGCAACATCAATCCCACGCCTGGAGAAATCTCACTCGCGCACCACGGCGTGTTGTTCCTGGACGAGTTGCCCGAGTTCAAACGCAGCGTGCTCGAGACGATGCGCCAGCCGCTCGAGGAAGGGCGTGTGACCATTTCGCGCGCCGCCGGCACGATGACTTTTCCGTCGCAATTCATGCTGGTGGCGGCGATGAATCCCACGCCGGATGGCAAGATGCCGGCCGAATCGCGCAGCAGCCCGCGTGAAATCCAGGCTTATCTCGGCCGCATTTCGGGCCCGTTGCTGGACCGGATCGACCTCCACATCGAGGTGCCGGCGGTGAAGTTCCGTGACATCACCAGCGGGCAAAACGGTGAGGCGTCGGCGCAAATCCGGGAGCGGGTGGTGACCGCGCGCAAGCGTCAGCAGGAGCGCCTTAAGAGCAAACCGAAGATTACCTGCAACGCGCGCATGGGCACGCGCGAGTTGAAACAGTACTGCGCGCTCGACGAGGCGACGATGGAGCTCCTGAAGTTCGCCATGTCCGATTTGAACTTGAGCGCTCGCGCCTACGACCGAGTGCTGAAGGTCGCGCGCACCATCGCGGACCTGGCTGGAAGCGAGCGCATCATTTCGGACCACATCTCTGAGGCCATCCAGTTCCGCTCGCTGGACCGGCAGTTATGGACGTGAGATGAAGATGGGTTTTGATGAGGGCGAAAAGGTCTGGGAAAGAGCCAGGCGCTGACTAAGAACCGTCCCCATCAATGGCGCCAGCACATCCGCCGCTGGCTGGCCGCTGGCGTCCAGTGAAATCATCAAGGAACGGTCCGTGGAATTCCCACGCGTAGAGTTCTTCGATCGTCGTCTTCGAGTCAGCCAGGGTGCCTCGCGCTAGCCGCAGGAATTCAATCGCGCCGTTCAAGTACTGACCCTTCGGCGTGCCGCCCACGTAGAGGTCCGCTTCGTTGGCCAGGGAGGCGTCAGCTTTGAGGCCAGTGCCGCGGGCGTCCAGCCTGCCGTCGATGTAGAGAGTGAACGTCCCCGCCTGCCGGTCGGCCTCCACGATGACGTGGCGCCACTGGCCGTTGTTAACGACCGTGCGGCTCGCCAGACTGAGCGTCGCGCCGCCTGATTTCGTCGTCAGCGCCACGCGTCCGCCACGGTTGATACCCAGCTCCCATCCGGCCTCGTTCATCTTTTGGATCAGGATTGCGTCCCGCTGTCGCGGCGCCGTCTTGAAGAAGACCTCGATGAGGAAATTCGAGCTGTAGATTTGCGGGCCGCTCAGCTCAGCGCCACTGACGGCGCGCTTCAGGCTTTCGTTGCGTCCTCGGGCGTCCAGAGTGACGGAGTGGCAGATGTCCTCATTCTTCAGGACAGCGTATTGGTTGTTCCCGTTGAAGTGCAGGGAGCCTGTGGTCCAGTTCTCCAGCGGACCACCCTGATAGTCCTTTAACGTGATGTTGACTCCCGTGAGGGGATAGGAAGGCATCTTGTAGTAATCATCCCGGCCGGTGTAGTAGGGGGACATGCACCAGTGCTCGTCCAGGATGCGAGTCGGCTCGCCTGGAATGGGGTAGAAGTTCCACTCGCCGACCGTTTCGTATAGGCTCCACGGCACGAAAACCTTCGCTCCCAGCCCGCGGGCAGCCGAGCCGGCGGAGGGCCGGAAGTCGTGGGCCGCCGCATCGCGCAGGGGCGGCTGCTCGGCCATAATGCCGACTTCCGCAGCGAGCGGGTGATAGCTTTTCAAGACATCGCGGTATCCCTGGAGCGTTTGGTGCCACCGCCCGGAGGCTTCAAACACGCCGAAAGTGTCCCCCAAGTCGTGGAAGACATTGCGCGCATAGGCATCAGTGTCGATCGCATACTCGCTTCGGCGAGGTCCAGCCGCCGCGTTGCCGGCATCGGCGGTACGCGCCGGGTCGGCATCGCGAAAGACGCGCAGGCCCATGCCTTGCCAGATGTTGCTCAGGAATTTGACGCGGCCAGCCTGGGGCTCCTGCCGGCGCGAGCCGGTCACGAAGTTAAAGATGGTGTTGTTGAAGAAGGTGTTCTGGTAACTGATGATCTCCTGAAAGGCCGCCGTGTTGGCCAGCTTGCCCGACGGGCCTCTGGATTTGCCCCAGGCGATGTTATTGAAATAGTAGTTCTTGAACGCCCCATCCAGGTAATAGGCATGGCCGAACCGGTTCTCCGAATTGGGGTTGAGTTCGTGATCCCAACTGCGGTAGCCGCCAGGATTGCCCGAGATGTTGTCATAGACGTAGGCTGGGCCGCCCTGCCAGGTCTCAATGCCGCCAAAGTCGTCCACGTTGATGAGCGTATCGACCGCTTTGTTATGGTGGATGAGAATTCGGGCGAACGGTCGGTCGGTGGCAGCGCCGCTCGCTTTGGCTCCGTGCACGTCAATCCCTTGCGCGCAAATTCTGTCGAACATGTTCCCCGCCACCTCCGCGGTCTGAGCGTAATCTATGGTCAACGCCACACCCTGGCCGAAAAGATCCGGGCGAAGGCCAATGTGGTCGAACCTATTACGCAGCACTCGGACATCGTAAAGCCTGCCCATCGGCGAGGACACATCCCCGTAGGTCGTGCTGTCTCCAAGTTCGACGCCTCCCGAATCTGTATCGGAGAACACGTTGTCCTGGATGACCACCTGGTCGATGGCGTCCTCCCGGCCCATTGCCTTCAAGCGAACGCCCTTGTGGACATGTTCGAAGCTGCAGTGGCTCACCTCGATGTCCGTGCCGCTGCCCAACAGCCGGACGCAGCCCGGTTGCACATCGAGGCTCTCGTGCGACACCCAGTAAGGCGCGGCAACCAGGTTCCAATAGACGTTGGCAAACCGGAAGGTCAGACCGCGGACCCGCACATGGCTCATCCCCCGGCTGTCGAGCATGTGAATGCGCCTGGCTACCTCGACGTGAGTTTGGTTCGGGTCCAGGTCGCCGGGCAGGCGAAGGTAAAGCCGACCACCCTTGCCCTTCCTGTCGAACCAGAACTCGCCCGGGCTATCCAGGTACTGCGGTTTGTCTTCCAGGTAATACTGGCAGCCGCGGATGACCTTGTAGGAGGGTTCTCCGCCCCACTGCCCGGCGAACGTCAGCGAACCGTTCTCCCGGTCCACGGCCAGCACCTTGGCCGGGAATGGGTTGCCCATCACCCAGCCCTTGGTGGTCCAAACGATTGCGCCCTGGTAGTAATCTTGCGGGTTGTTGGTGTTGATCTGTTCCTTGTCAAACGCCAGATGCCGCCGCTGGCCATTGATCGTTGCGTAATTGTCGAACGGTTTGTCCGGGTTCTTCCACGTCCACCATTCGCTCTTGATGTCGTCCGGATTGGTGATGTTCCAGTTCGGTGTGCGGGCCAGCGCGATGCGCGCCACCGTGCCCTCCTTGCCCACCACCCACACGTTTCGCGGCGCCCAATCCAGGTCCACGTACCAGACCTTCTCCGGCTGCGGAATAAGCTTGTTGTCGGCGCCCTGCCTCCAGCCCGTCACCGCCTCCGAGCCGCAGATGACCGCTGCCCCGGTGCCCCACGACGGGTCCCGGGTAAGGATGATGGGGGCCGCCTGTGTGCCTGACTCGTTCACATCCATCTCGCCACGATAGACCACGCCCTGCTTGAAGACATAAGTGTGCGTGCCTTTGCATGCCTTCGCCAGGCCGGCGGCGTTGGGATCCCACGGATGATGTTTCCAGGGCGTCTGCTTGGAAAGGCCGCTGTTGGCGTCGTCGCCGGAATCAAAGTCGACATAACGTATCGACTCGCCCGTCTCGAACTCGAAGGGCTGCGGGGCCCACTCGAGGTCGCCAGTCGGCAGCACCTTCGACTGCGGTTCCTGCCACGGCCACCGGGCGGGTGCACCACCTGCACCGGCGATCATGGTGAACCCAACGCCCAGCGACATGCCTGTACGAACAAATGCTCGCATCGCGCTCATCCGAGCCATACTGCTCGGGGGCGGCATAGCGTCAATACCATTCCAGACCGGGCTCCTTTTCCATAGGGGGAGAGGAACCTCGGCCTTCATCGTTTGCCTGGCTGCTTGGAGTCGTTGCGGGTTTGTGATTTTATCGGGGTGTGAAAAGCCGGTTGCATCTGAGACCGTACCGCTCGAGATCACGGACCTGGGTCAAAAAGGCAGGTGTGGTCTGCGTTTTGGTTTTGGGAGGCTTGGGGGTACTCTGGTGGCCGGCGCCGCCGCCGCGCTCTCCGATTATCACCGGTTCCGAACCGAAAACTCACGCACAGCGCGCTGCCGACTCGATGTCTGTGCTTTCACCCGCGGACCAAACGAATCGCCAAGCCGTGCAACCCCCTGCGCCAACCCCGCGCGCGCCGCTCTCTGCTCCATCAACAAAGAATCCCTCATTTGCGCCGAATGTGGTTCCCGTCCAGGACAGCCAGCAACCATCCACAAACCTCTTTCCGCGGCCCGCCCGGGATATCGTCGAAGCCCAAATCGCGTTGGCCCGGCTGGGGCTTTCGAGCGGGTCCGTTGACGGCCGGCCCGGGCCGCAAACCACACTGGCGGTGCTGGCCTTCCAAAGAAGCCATCATCTGACCGAGACCGGGCGCCTGGATCCCTCGACACGCGAAACTCTGCTGCTCACCCGTGCGCCGTTCACCAATTATGTTGTGACACAGGCCGACCTCGACCGCCTTCAACCGCTCAGCGACACCTGGGCAGGCAAGGCACAACAGACGGCCCTGGACTATGAAACCATCCTGGAATTGGTGGCGGAAAAAAGCCGCGCCCATCCGGAATTCTTGCGCCGGCTGAATCCGCCCGAGGCTTTCCTCTCTCCGCCTGCGGGCACGCCTATCATCGTCCCTGACACCGACCTGGGGGAATTGAACCCGTGCGCGTTTATCAGGGTAGCACTTTCCTCTCGCACGCTTGAAGCGTTCGATTCGCAGTCGAATTTGATGGCGCACTTCCCGTGCAGCATTGCCCAGCGTGTCGAGAAGAGGCCGGGGGGCGAACTGCACGTCGCCAGCATCGCGCCCAATCCCAACTATACGTTCGATCCGGCCCTGTTCCCCGAATCCGCCGAGGCGGGCCAGCTGGCGCACAAGCTGGTGCTTCCGCCCGGACCCAACAACCCGGTGGGCATTGCCTGGATTGGGCTGGACAAGTCCGGCTACGGCATTCATGGAACCCCGCGGCCAGAACAGGTTGGGCGCACCGAATCTCATGGCTGTTTCCGCCTGGCCAATTGGAACGCCGAACACCTCCTCAAAATCGTCCGCATCGGAACACCAGTCTATGTTGAATGAGTCGAGCCCATAAAGTTCGAGGACGAGAGCGGGGCGGCTTGGGCGAGGGAAACGGCTTCTTCGAATCCCATCGCCGAGCCTTGCCGCTCAAGTGCGTCCCTTTCTTCCTCCGAGAGGGCCCGACGCGCAGGTTCCAGGTAACGGTCCAATCGCGATTGCTCGGCGGGTGAAAGAGGAGAGCCCAGCGTCTGACGCAGAGCGTAGGCCGCACTGACCATGCGCAGCGCGAGCCTGGGGTCAGCCTTGGCGACAGCGATGGCGGCGAAACATTCCAGGATAAAGGCCACCGCAGTCCGGTCGCCCAGTTCAAGGTTGATGGCCAGGCTTTCATGCAGGAACTCCTGTGTGGCCGGCCAGTCTTTCTGATCCAGCGTCACCTCGGCGAGGCTGCTCAGGGTATTGGCGACGGCCCAGCGGTCGCCTACCTGGCGGTTGAGCGTGAGGGCCTCCTCAAGCAGTGCACGCGCCCGCGCCAATTCGCCCGCGTCGCGCAACAGCACGCCGAGATTGTTGAGCGAATTGGCGATGGCCCACCGGTCCCCGAGTTCACGACGAAGCTCAAGACTTTGTTCCGACAGTTCGCGCGCGAGTTTGCGGTCGGAATGGAAGCGGGCAATAATGCCAAGATTGCTGCATAAGCTTGCGATCTGCGGCTTATCCCCCAGTTGCCGGCGGAGGGCCAGGCTCTGCTCGTATAGGGTCTGCGCTGTGGCATAGTCGCCCTGCATGGCGGCGACTGTGCCTGCAGCGTGCAGCGCTTGGCCGACGCCTGCGACGTCACCCAACTCTTCGAAGCACGTCCGCGCGACGCCCAGCCAATCCCTCGCTTCAGCATACAGTCCTTGTTTCCGAAGCAGGTCCCCGGTCGCGGCCTGGCAGCGTGCCTGGGCATGGCGGTCACCCTCGCTCTCGGCGGCTTCAAAGGCCCGCTGGTAACAGGTGCCGGCTTTCTTCCACTCGCCGGTCAGCTCCCAAACTTTTCCGAGCTTGAGCAGGACCGGAATGGAGTCCGCCGCAGTCAACAGCGGCAGCACACGTTCAAAATAACTGATGGCCGCCTGGTTGGCGTACTGGACCTGCGCGGCTTCACCCGCTTTGTAGAGGTATTCGCGTTTCTTGCCGGCGTTAAGGCTGCGGTCGAAATGGAACGCCAGCAAATCCAGATGCCGCGGCAACTGGTCCGTATAGAGTCGTTCGAGCAGCAAACCAATTTCATTGTGCAACTTCGAGCGAGTGGCGTGAGGCAAGCTCTCGTAGGCTACCTCCTGCGTCACTACGTGTTTGAAAATATAGACTAACTCCGGCTCCGGCCGGTCCAGCGCCGTCAAATCGGCCTGGCAGAGTCGCGCCAGGTCAGCAGCGACCGCCTCGCGCTGGTCCTGGCTCTGCAGTCCCCACACTACGGCGGCCGGAAACAGGCGGCCAACGACGCTGGCCACCTTCAGTGCGGCCTGCTGCGTTTCAGTCAGGCGGTCGATCCGGCTAAGCACCAGGCTGTGGAGGCTATCAGGCCATTCCAGGGCTTCGATGGCCCGAACGTCCTGAAAATCGATCTCATGGTCTTTCAGGAAGTTGAGCAACTCCTCCAGGTAGAAAGGATTTCCGCCCGCCCGCGCCACCAGGCGGCCCAGCAGTACCCGCGGTAGCGGTGCGTTGAACGCAAAGAGGTGCGAGAGTTTGAGCTGAACCAGGCGAGCGGCCTCCTCGTCGTTGAACCCGTCCAAGGTGAGCGCGGTAGAGTGAGGCAGTTGATGAAAGCCATCCTCGCGCCCGGCCCCTGCATCCGGCGGACGTTGCGTCACTAACAAAAGCACGGGCATTTGAGCTACCGCGCGCGCAAGCACCTCCAGCAAGTCCTGTGAAAGATCGTCAATCCAATGGATATCCTCCACCACCAACAACAGCGGGAGTTCGCGGGAAAGATGGCGCAGGCACTCGACCAGCAGTCCTTCCAGGGAAGCCTTGCGTAACCGGGCCTCGAGCGGCCCGGTGACCTCATTGTCGGGAATCGGCAAGTTCAACACGGCTCCCAGCAACGGCAGCCGGGAAGGGAACAGGAGGTCCATCTCAGTCAGCCGCGCTTCCAACGCAGCAGCTTGTTGCCTGCCGGGGACATCAATATTAACGTCGAAAAGCGCCTGCCAAATGGGCTGCCAGGCAAGGTAACTGGTGTGCGTGCCGTGGGACAGGCATTGCCCGACACAACCTGTCACACCCCTTTCCCGGGCCAGTCGAAGCGCTTCGGCCACCAGTCGGGATTTGCCCAGACCAGCTTCAGCGACGAGGCTGACAACCTGGCCGCGGCCTTTCCGGACCGCTTCGAGTTTGGCAGCCAACAGCTCCAATTCTTGCGTTCGGCCCACCATCGGCAAGGCGTACTGGGGCTCCAGGAGGCGGGGAGCCTCGCGTCCTGACGGGCCGAGCAAAGCGAAGACCGCGACCGGCTCGGTTTTGCCCTTCGCCTTGACCGGCGGAAAGCTTTGCCACGCGAACGCCTGGCCGGCGGTCCGTTTGACCTGCCCGCTCGCGAGCACCTGGCCCGGCGCCGCGTGCTCCATCAAACGAGCCGCGAGATTAACGTCATCACCCAGCACTCCATACGTACGCCGCCGCAAGCTGCCGTAGGCGCCGGTGCGCATGGTGCCGGAGCTGACGCCGATTTGTGTGCGCGTGATAAAGCCGAGATGCGCCGGGGGAGAGCGCAACTCGTGAGCTGCCGCCAACGCCCGCCAGGCGCTGTTCTCGTGGGCGATCGGGGCGCCGAAGGAACAATACAAATGGCTCCCCTTGTCACCCATCGCCACCGACAGCAGGAAACCTCCATAATGGGCGACCACGCCCTGCACCCACACCACATATTGGTTCAGCAGACTTCCCGCCTCCTCATCGGCGTCGTAGTCGATCCCCTCGAAGCGGAGGAACAGCGCCACCGCCGGACGCAACTCCGTCAAGAACTCGCCCTGGCCGGCCTGCAAGCGGTCGCAGACCGGCTGCAGCAGGTGTGGGCGCAGGAGAGCTTCATCGAGCGGCGGGATTTCTGGCCAGGGCGACGGCTCGGCCGGCATACCCACCCGTATGGCGACGGCGTAGCGTTCAGTCGAATCCGCGCGGGAGCGCCATTCCAACACCGCCGACGTTTCTCGCAAAGCTGTTGCGCTGCCAGCATCGAGCAATACCTCGCGAGGATGCGCCAACTCCGCGGCTTCGGCCATCCGGCTCAAAGTACTGCCGGCCATAACATCCAGGAAATAGTGCTCCGGAACACCCACCACAAACCGCCGCACCGCGCCGCTTGCCACCCCAACTCTTACCGATAACGTGCGACACTTGCCGTCCTCCAGCCGGAGTTCCGCAAAGTTCTCCATCGCAGCCTGCATCCGCAGCGCGGCGGTTGTCGCGCGGCGACCATCATCGCCGTCAAACCAGCAGGTGATGGCGTCCCCGGCAAACGCGATGACGCTGCCGCCGTATCGCTCGACCTCCGCGATGAGCGCCTCATAGACCGAGTTCATATAAGCGGATAGCTCTTCTGCGCCACGCCTCGCCCCCAATGCCTGGGTCAGGGCCTCGGTCAGCGCGGTAAAACCTGAGACATCCGCAAACAACGCTGTGCCCCTTGCGCGGTCAGGCAACCGCAGGCGGCCGGCCACCGCCAGGCGGCGGTCGATCGCCAGGTAAGACCCCAGGGTTTCCATCTCCAACCATTTATAAGCGAGATGCTCCCCAGCCGCAATGTACGCCTGTGCGATCGAACAACGCGAGTGGCAGTCCGAGGCGGCTAGCTCCGAGGCGGCTGGCTCTTTACTCCGCTCCTTGGCATAATTAATCTCAGGGCGTGCTGAAAAATCTGGCGGCGTCGCTTGCCGGCGCTCTGAACTTGAATCAGTCCGGCCCGGCGAAGCATAAATTTCGAAAACGAGGCCTGCGCCGGCCGCCCGAGTCGGTTGCCTCTCGCCTGCCGTGAAGCCGAAGCTGCTGGTTATCGAGCTTTGGGGCATGGGCGACCTGGTCATCGCGACTCCTTTTCTGCGGGCCGCGAGCGAGAAGTACTCCGTTACGCTGTTGGCCAAGCCTTACGCGCACGATTTGCAGCGCCGTTTCTGGCCGGAGGTTCGGGTGGCTCCTTTCATCGCTCCCTGGACAGCATTCCGGCGGAAGTATCGACTGTTAAGCTGGCCCTGGAGGGAGATCTTCCGTCTGCGCGGCCTGGCCGCTGAACGGTTTGACCTTGGGCTGACCGCCCGGTGGGACCCGCGCGATCATCTCTTGCTTAAGCTGATGCGCGCCCGGCGGCGCCTGGGGTTCCCCCGGCTGAGCAGCCAGATTTTTCTGACCGAACCGCTTGCCCGTCCGCACCCGGCGGCGCATCGTTATGAAAACTGGCGGGTGCTGGGCCGTCCGCTGGGGTTGGAGCTGCCGGCGCGGGAACAACTCCAGATGTCCGCGCGCCCTCAGGGCCGGGAAGTGGTGGTGCATACTGGCGCAGGCCAGCCAGTGCGCGTTTGGCCGCTGGAACGTTACCGTGGCGTGGTCGCGAGCCTGCGCCAGCAAAACCATCGTGTCCAGATCGCATGCGACCCCGACCAGCGGAGTTGGTGGCTCGCAGCCGGGGAAAACGATGTCGCGACCCCGCGGACGGTATCGGAGCTCCTGTTAGTGATGGAACGCTCCGGTGCCTTCATCGGCAACGACTCCGGGCCGTGCCACCTGGCGGCTTTTTGCGGGGTTCCCACCTTTACGATCTTCGGTCCACAATTGCCCGAGTGGTTTGCCCCGCTGCACCCGGCCGCCGAATGGCTCGAGGGGAAGCCGTGCCCCTACAAGCCGTGCTCTGATTATTGCCGGTTTCCCGTCCCCTACTGCATGGTCCGGTCTGGCGAGGACGAGGTTTGGCGCCGCGTCTCGGCGTTCGTCGAAAGCCTGCGCCTCACCTCCAGCGCGCCTTAGGCAGGGCGCGCTGTCCGAGCGCCCCGCGAACCGGGCAGTCGCCGAGTCGCAGGACTTCGCGTCGGGCTGAGGACAAATGGCCCTGCCTTGCGCGCAAGGTGCCGTATTCATTTTTCGGCTGCGTTTGCCTTAGACGATCAGGTTCACGGTGGAGGTCCGAAACTTGCCACCTCCGGCGCCGGGCTTAAGAAGAGCATGATGCTGTCACCATGTTTGAGCAGCTTCACCTCCTGCCACCAGTCCGGCAGCGACAACGTGTCTCTTTTGGTATGGCCGAGCACCAGCAAACCTCCAGCCGCCAGCAGGCCAGGCAGCCGCGTGTCGTCCAGAAGGTGCTGCGCGAGCGAGGTGGAGCGCCGGCCGACATTCTTTTCCCCATAGGGCGGATCGGCGAGGACGAGGTCAAAACGCGCTGCCTCGGACGCCAGCTGGCCGATGACGACGAACACATCCTGGACGCGCACCTGGAACACTTCGAGGGCAAAGCCTGCCGCTTGCACGTTCTCACGCAGGACGGCGGCGTGGCGGGCCGAGCGCTCAACGCAAACGGCAGAAGCGGCGCCGCGGCTCAGGCATTCCAGGCTCAACGCGCCAGTGCCAGCAAACAATTCAAGCACCCGGGCGCCGGCCACCCGACCGCCAAGGCTGTTGAACACGGCCTGCTTGACCAGGTCCGGCGTGGGGCGCACCGCGAGACCTTTCGGAACTTTCAAGATCCGCCGCGCCGCCCTGCCGCCTGTGATTCGCATGCCTCGAAGGTAGTGAACGGGAGGAAGCGAGGCCAATGGGAAAGCAAGGAATGGTTAGGACGTTTCACGCATCACGGATCTGTCACTTCGTTTCGTTCCCCGCCTTGACACCTCGGTTCAAGTAAGCGTTTCATTTCCGAAAATGCAGCCGCTTGAACCGCCAGAGACGCACTATCTATCGGCCGCCCAAGGGTGGGTGGAGTTGGGCAATCTGACCGAGGCTCGGGCGGAGCTGGCCCAAATCAGCGCGACGCGCCAAATCCACCCCGACGTATTGGAGGTGCGCTGGTTCATCTGCGCGGAGGAACAGCACTGGGAAGAAGGTTTGCAGGTCGCCCGCTCCTTGCTTCACGCCGCGCCCGACCGCGCTTCCGGCTGGCTGCACCAGGCCTATGCTTTACGCCGGGTGAGCAACGGCGGGGTCAGCAAAGCCTGGGATGCCTTGCTGCCGGCTTTCGACCTGTTCCCCAAGGAATCGATCATCCCCTATAATCTCTCCTGCTACGCCTGCCAGTTGAACCAACTCGAAACGGCTCGGGAGTGGTTCAAGCGCGCGCTGATGACCGGGGACAAAGACCAAATCAAACGGATGGCGCTGGCAGACCCGGACCTGGAACCGCTGTGGCCGGAGATCCGGGACGATTAATAGGTCCCTTTGATTCGGTAAAACATCCTGGCCGCGCCCCCGGTAGTCGTGGTGAATCGGAACTTCGAGTTGGCAATCAACGTTTGCAGCGAAGCGGTGGTGTCCTGGGCCCAGGTCGCAGTTGGATCGGCGGCTTTCCATAATTGCAACGTCATGCCGCTCCGGTAATTGGCGACGGTGAAATCCAGTTGCACCTGACTGCCTGCTACTGTCGGGACGCCCGCCACCTGGAGGACCGGCGGAGGAGTCGTGACCGCGATCGTGGTACTTGGACCCCAGTTAAGAGTCCGGCCCGGCAGCTGGGCCCGAACCTGGAGCAGGTAAGTAGTCGTATTGGTCGGGTAAAAGGCGAACGAGGCGCCGGATTGGACACTATTCGTGAGTTGGTTCATCAATTGGCTGACGTTGGACACGGCGATGTCATCCAGGTAAAGGCCCACCCCTGTGCTTGTTTGATTGAAGAAGCTCCCGGTGCTGAATAGATAAGCAAATCGAACCTGAACGTTCTGCCCCGCGTAGCCGCTTAACGAAACGTTGATAGTGCTGAAGGCCGAGTCACCGCTCCCGCCAGTGCCTGCTTGGCTCCACACGTCCTGCCAGCTAGCCCCGCCGTCGGCGGACACCTGGGCTTTGGCGACCTGGCTACTGCTGGCCCAGCCCAGATACTTAGCGAAGCTCAACTGGCTGCTGGCGCTGACCAGCAGAGTTGGATTTAGCGTGAGATATTGGTTGGCAGCATCAGGTTGAGCCAGGTGGAAGGAAGCGGTTCCGGAATTCTTGAGGTCGGTCGCGATCACTGAATATCCCGCGGAACTGACGACGGTCACCTTGGTCAGACCGTTTTCCGCTCCTTCGACGTAAGTGTACGGCGAAAGCTGCATCTGCTGCCACTGGTAGTTGGTCGCGCCCCCAACGGGCGTGAACGTATAGATGTTGGTGAGATTGACGCTCGCCGGGTTTGGCCCGGAGATCACTGGCGACGAATACAAAGGCGTGTAATCGACCTTAACATTGTTCAAACTGGAAACGGTGACCACGGCCTGGTTGCTCAAACCTGGTGCCGTGAAAGTGAGCGTATAGGAGCCGTTGCCTGGCACCGGAATCGTGAACCCGCCCGAGTTTGCCGTGACTGCGTAGTAAACCGACCCGGGCGTGTTGACGGTCACCCCGCCGATGCCCTCGCCGAGATCGTAGAATCCATTGGTCTTGAAATCGTAATAGATTACGCCCGTGATCAGTGGAGTGGCTCCCTGTCTGGTGCCGAAATCCTGGGTGATAAGTTGTGGGCCGACCGAGCCGTTCACGCCATCCACGACTCCCATGCCCACCTCGCGGAGGCCGGCAGTGAGCATGTTGTTGCGGTGCCCGGGTGGCGTTTGCATGCCGCCGGTGCCCGGACCCCAGTCCACAGCGAAGCCGGCGTGGCCGTGAAAAACCGAGTCTGCATAGGAGTAAACGTTCTCCCCCCAGCTCGACCAATTATAACCGTTGGTGCTCATCCGGTTCCCGGGGTCCATGATGATAGAGCCGTTGGTTTGGTTGTGGCCCTGATATTGGTTGGTGTACATGTCGCCGCTGTGCCAGCGGGCAGCGGCAAGGAGCTGCGCATTCATCGCCAGAGGCGGCACCGGCGGATTCGTGCTGAATTCGGATTGCATCAGGTTGAGATCGACACCAAAGAAGGAATAAGCGGACAACACGTTTGGATCGGTTGTGGTGGCCAGGCGTTGGCCCTCCGCGGTCGGATTGGCCCGCATCCGGTTAAGGTATTCCAGGTAAAGCTCCTCTTCGTCCGTCGGTTGACCGATGGAATAAGGCGTGAACCCAAGAGGATGGGGCTCCGGGCCTCCGCTGGTCTTGGGCCGGGATTGAATCGGCGGTGCTGGCGGGGGCGCCTTTGGGGTTGGGCCGGGAGTCGGAAGCGGATTATCCTGCCCACGGCCGGCAATCGATACAAAGACCACAAAAAGAGTCGGGAGCCCTGTGCGGGAAAACACTCGGTGGAAGCGCCAGATGGATCCTTGTTTCATGGGTGCAAATGTTCTGTAATATGTGGTTAAGGATGCTTTAGAAGGCCAACGTCGACCGTTCGCCCGGTCACGGCAACCAGCTCGCCCGCCAATGGCCCAACCCGACAGTGTGTTCGCGAGGATTGGCGAGGGGCAAAAATCTACTTTGCATCCCCCCGAGGCAGCCAGAATCGTACCAAAAACCGGCTTGGGGCGCCGAATTCCACCCGCTCCAACGAAAAGCTCACCAGCAAATCAGCGGTCCAAGCCAAAAACCCTTTACATTTATATTGACCAATGGGGTGGTTCTGTGGCGGGATGATAGAACCCCTACATGGGTTCAGTCAGATGGCCAGAGTCCTGACCAAAAGCGGCAACGCGGCGCGTGGCGGTCAGGCGTCCAAATACGACGCCTGCAATACCGTCCTGTCCAAAACGTACGGCGCGCTAGCCGACCTCCGTCGCGAGTTGTCCGACTCAAAAGCCGCCGTCGCCGAACGCGAGGAGCTGTTGCGCGGCTTTGCCGCTTGCGCCGACTCCCAGCGCGCCTGGCTGCTGCTCGAAGATTACTTTGAGAAGCTGTCGCTTTCCCGCAAAGACTTCCCGGGCACCGACTGGTGGCCGCGCCTTTTGACCGCGGTCGGCAAGGCGCGCCTGGAAGAAGTGGCGTTTCTGTTTCTGCGCGCAAAGCGTCCGCTGCCGGCGGAAATGGCGCCTTACGCCAACCTCGCTCGCTTCGCCGAGGTGGAGCAAGCGACCCACGAACAACAGTTGGTCAGGCACTTGGAGGCCTGGCTTTTCCCGCCGCGGCCGGCGCATCTGGATGCGCCCCGGGCTTCTCTGCGGGTGATTTGCCAACCGCGGCCCGACGGCGAATACGCGGCCAGGCACCGCCTGGCGGTTGAGTTCCGACTGCAGCGGCCCCGCACCGGCGAGAAGCTCAAAACGCTGGAGGACCTGATCGACTTGACCACGCGCGCCGCCCACGAACAGGAGCTCTTCGCGCCCGATGACTGGGAATTTATCCAGTGGCTGGCACAGACGCATGCCGGGCGTTCCGACGGAGAAGCGACGATGGTGTTGTCAGATTTGGAACTCCTCCATTGGCTGGCCCGGTGGGGTCACACCATGCGCCTGGAGCTCGCGCCGGGCACCGCGTCCGACGGCGAACCAGGCCCGCCGGGCTGCGGCGTCAAGGCGTTGGCGTTCGAAGGCAAGGTGGCTGAATTGACGCCTCACCTGGAGAACGGCCAGAAAGAGTTGTCATTCACACATCGGCTCAGCGTGCCTGGCGGGAAAAGCTATCCGCTGTCCGAAGTATTCTTTTTCAATCAGCGCCCGCCGCTGGCGCTGGCGGGCCAAACGTTTTACCTCGTGCGCAACGCGCCGCCGCCTGAGCTGCTCGAACACTGGGCCGGAGAACCCGCTGTGCCGGTGCGCAAGCTGAGCCATCGTCTGCTGACGCACCTGCGTAAGACCCAGTCCCACCACGGATTCGATTGGGAGCAACTGTGCGTAGCCCACGCCGCCCGGCCGGAATTCGTTTTCGAGCTGCTGGATGAAACCGTGCGCCTCCGGCTGTTGGCCCGAAGCCAACGCGATCAAAGCGTCTGGCTGTGGAACGGCCACGAGTGGCAATTCCACGAGACTAGAAAGCGACCTTCAGATAAACCGGAGTTCCTCGATGATCCACGCCTGGAGCCCGCCACTCTCTGGCTGCGCCAACTCGACTGGTTCACCCCCGAACCCGGGCTGTGGGTCGGCGACGCGACCGAGAATTTCCTCAGTGCGCTGGCGCAGGCCTGGGCGAACCGGCCGCAAGAGGCGGATTATCTGGGGAACCCGGGCTTTTACCGGCTCTTCCTTAACCCGCGGCAGTTGCGGCCGCGGCTCGTGGTGAAGGGCAGCGGCATTGATTGGCTCGCAATTTCGGCGGAATGGGAGCAGGAGAGCCTGAAGCTGACGCGGGCGGACCTGCAACGCCTCCAGGCCGCCACCGGCCGTTTCGTCAAGCTGCCGGATGCCGGCTGGGTCGAACTCGACTCCAATGCGGTGCAGTCGGCCCACGAAGCGATGGCCGATATGGGAGTCGATGGCCTCGTGCCGGTCGCGCAGCGAGTCGGACTGGAGCAGGTCGCCCACCTCGACGAGAGCGCCACCGAGCGTTTCGGCGATTCCCCGCAGGCGAAGGCTCTGCGCGAGCGCCTAAAGGATTTCAAAGGCATTCCTGTCTCGGACTTGCCAACCATCGTGCAGGCCGACATGCGTCCCTATCAGAAGGAGGGTTTTGACTTCCTCTGCCACCTCACACAGGTCCGGCTGGGCGGCATTCTTGCCGACGACATGGGCCTTGGAAAAACGCTCCAGACGCTTGCCTGGCTGGCCTGGCTGAAGGTTCGGAACGGCAAGAACCCGAAACCCTCGCTAGTCATCTGCCCGGCTTCGGTCCTGCACAACTGGCGGCGGGAGGCCGACCGCTTCACGCCCGGCATGAAAGTTCTGGTGCTCGAAAGTGGCGCCGCGCGGCATAACCTCCGCAAGCAGATCCCACAGCACGATCTGATCGTTACTAACTACGCCCTGCTGCGGCGCGATCTGGAAGCGCTGCAAAAATTCGCCTTCCGCGCCGTCATCCTTGACGAGGCCCAGTTCATCAAGAACCCTGGAGCGCAAGTGACACACTCCGTCAAGCAGCTCAAATCGGAACATCGGCTGGCGCTGACGGGCACCCCGCTGGAGAACCGGTTGCTGGATTTGTGGAGCATCGTTGATTTCATCCAACCGAATTATTTGGGCAACCAGGACCAGTTTACCGAAACCTATGAGCCGCGCGGCGAGAATGCGGAGTCCGCCCAACGCATTGCACGCAAGCGACTGTCGGCGAAACTCCGTCCCTTGCTGCTGCGCCGGCTCAAAAAGCACGTCGCCAAAGATTTGCCCGACCGCATCGAACAACGCCGCGATTGCCAGTTGGGCGAGGAGCAGCGCAAGCTGTACCTGGCGGAGCTGCGCCGCAGCCGCGAGCAGGTGATGAAAACCGTCGCCCAGCAGGGATTGAACAAGAGCAAAATCCATGTGCTCGCGGCGCTCACGCGGCTGCGCCAGATTTGTTGCCACCCGCGGCTGGTTGGCAGCGATACGGTTTCCGGGAAGACCGAGACTTTATTCGAGTTGCTCGATTCGCTTATGGCAGAGGGCCAAAAGGTGCTGCTCTTCAGCCAGTTCGTCCAGATGCTCGAATTGCTCGAACAGGAATGCCGCCAACGCCAGATCCCAACCCATCTGCTCACCGGCCAGACGAGGGACCGCCAGGCAGTAGTAAACAACTTCCAGGCTGACCCGAACGCCTCGGTTTTCCTGCTGAGCCTGCGCGCGGCAGGGACTGGCTTGAACCTCACCACCGCCAGTTACGTCATCCTTTACGATCCCTGGTGGAACCCCGCCGTCGAGGCTCAAGCCATCGACCGGTCGCACCGCATCGGTCAGACCCAAACAGTCAACGCCTATCGGCTCATCTCCCCGGGCACGGTTGAGGAGAAGATTTGGGAGCTTCAACAGAGCAAAGCCCAGACCATCGCTGACGTGCTGGGAGAAGAGGGGTTCGCCCGCAGCCTCTCGAAGACGGATTTGGATTATTTGTTTGCGGAGGACTGAAGGCGCCTATTCGTAGCGCAACGACTCAATTGGGTCCAGGTTGGCGGCTTTGTACGCCGGGTAGGTTCCGAAGATGACCCCGACAATTGAACAGATCACCAGGCCAATCACTACCCAGTCCACCGGAATGACGGGTGTTAACTTCAGGAAATAAGCCGTTGCGTTGCCGCCCAGGATGCCCAGTACCACGCCGATCACGCCGCCCACCTCGCAAAGCATGATCGCTTCCATGATGAACTGGGTCATGATGTTCCGCTTCTTCGCTCCGACCGCCCGCCGGATGCCGATCTCGCGCGTGCGTTCCGTCACCGAGACCAGCATGATGTTCATGATCCCGATGCCGGCGGCCAGCAACGCGATGGAACTGATGGCGCTCACCCCAATCCGGACCGCCAAAGTGAAGGAGTTGAACTGGGCGATCAGTGAGTCGTTGGAAAAAATCTCGAAATCATCTTCCTTCCCAGGGGGCACCTTGCGCAGGACCCGCAAAATGCCGCGCACCTGCTCGACGGTGTCGTCGTAAGTGGCCTGGCTGCGGGCCGAGACGAGGATGCTCAGACTGCGGTTCCATCGGCCGAAGCGGTTCATTCCGGTGGTGACCGGCACGACCGCGAAATTGTCCTGATCGCCCCCCAGCGAGCCGCCTTTGGACTCAAGCACGCCCACAACGATATAGTTAATGCCGTTGATTTTGAGCCGTTCGCCCAGGGGTGAGGCGCGGGGGAACACGGTTTTTGACAGGCTGGAGCCCAGCACACAAACATCGCGGGCGCCATCGACATCCATGTCCAACAGGAGCCGGCCCTCGCCGAGCAGCCAATTGCGAGCCGGGAAGCTGCCGGGGGTTTCGCCGAAAAGCTGCACGTTAGGAGCGGTTTTCTTATAACGGCTTTCGATCTGGCCGCCCCAGAACGTGGTTTCGAGGCCAATGCTGCGGGCCAGCGTCGCCTTTTGTTCGAGCATCAGGCCGTGGGCCAGCGTGATGTTTTTCCGTCGCCAGAATTTCTCGAACCCTTCGGGCCCGCCAAAATACACCGCCGGCCATTTGCGAATCATGAACGTCTGGCTGCCGAGCTGGCTCATCTGGGTTTCGATATCGCTCTGCATGACGCGCATTGCTGTCATGACGACGATGATGGAGAAGACGCCGACCAGCACGCCGAGCAGCGTCAGCCCGGAGCGCAATTTATGGGCCGCCAGCGCGCTCATTGCCATCGCGAAGCTCTCGCGGAGCTCAGCAATTAGTATCGTTGTGCGTGGGTGCATTCGAGGCGTGGAACGTGTCATTCCTACTCCCCGCTCCTCAGGGCGTCCACCGGATTCATCCGGGCCGCGCGCCACGCCGGGAAAAAGCCCGAAAGCACGCCGGTAAACAGGGAGACCAGCACGGCGATGCTGACGATGAAGATCGACATCGTGGCGGGGAAGAACCGCTGGATTAGGAGGGTAAGCGGCCACGCAATAGCCAGCCCGATGCACCCGCCGATCAGGCAGATGCTGGCCGCCTCAATCAAAAATTGCAGCAGGATGGTCCGCCGCTTTGCCCCGATGGCCTTGCGGATGCCTATCTCGCGTGTACGCTCCGCCACGGAGACGAACATGATATTCATGATTCCAATCCCACCGACAAAGAGCGACAAACCGGTGATAAAGACCCCGACTGCCGCAATGGTCCCGCCGAGCTTGTGGAACATTTTTACAAACATGTCCTGCTGGTTGATGCCGAAATCGTCCGGTTCGCTGGGCGCCACGCGGCGGACGCGGCGCATCGCGGCGCGCAGCTCTTCGCGGGCTTCATCGAGCTGCTCCAGCGCCTTGACCTTCACCTGAATCTGGTAGTCAGGATCGCGCCAAAACGCGGCGGTGAACTGCGCCAGCGGTATGATGACCTGGTTGTCCAGACTGAATAGTCCCAGGAAGGTTCCCTGTTTTTCGAGGACACCGATCACCTCGAACGTGCTGTCCCCAACCAGGACCCGGGCCCCAAGGGGCGATGCACGCTGGAACAGGTTCGTCGCCACCTCACAGCCGAGCACGCACACCGGCCGCCCGCCCGCGGACTCTCCCGCGGAAATAAAGCGGCCCAGGGAAATGCCTACGCTGCTGGTGTAAAGGTAATCGTCGGTTGTCCCAATGATATGAACGCTGGTCGAGCTGCGTTTTCCGTAGCGGACGGGCCCGTCCGTATCGGCTGCGGGCGCGACCGCGCGGGCCATTGTAAGCTGCTCGCGTAACGCGTTCGCTTGCGCCAGTGTGATCTTCCGGCGCTTTTGCATCTTCATCCAGGACTCTTGCGAATCGTTGAACCAGTCGAACCGCTGCACGTAGAAAACGTCGGCGCCGATGATGGAAATGTTCTTCAGGAAGGCGCGGTCCAACCCCGTGATAGCGGTCCCCATCAAGGTGACCGTGACGACGCCGATGACAATGCCCAGGGTCGTCAGGATCGAGCGCATCTTATTGGCGCGGATGGCTCCCCACGAGATGCTCAGCCCCTCTTTTAATTCAGTGAAGACGTTCACGAGCCGTCATACGCCTCCCGCACTGGCCAGTGCCTCTTCAACCTTCGCTCCGCGCCCTTCGCCTTTCTCGTCGCCGGCGATTAGCCCGTCGCGGATGCGCAGGATGCGGCGGGCATGGCGGGCGACATCTTCTTCGTGAGTCACAATGACCAGCGTATTGCCTTTGCGCGAGAGCTCTTCAAACAGGCCGAGGATCTCCATGCCGGTCTTGGTATCCAGGTTGCCGGTCGGTTCATCGGCCAGCAGCAAGGAGGGTTTGTTGACCAGCGCGCGCGCGACGGCGACCCGTTGGCGCTGTCCGCCGGAAAGCTCATTCGGTTTGTGGTGAATCCGGTCGGCCAACCCGACACTTTGCAACGCCTCCAACGCGACCCGGCGGCGCTCGTCGGACGGCATGCCTGAGTAGATCAGCGGCAATTCGACGTTGCGCAACGCGTCCGATCGCGGCAGCAGGTTGAAAGTCTGGAAAATAAACCCGATTTCCTTGTTCCGGATTTCCGCCAGTTGATTGTCGTCCATCTGGCTGACCTGGACCCCGTTGATCTCGTATTCGCCGGACGTGGGCGTGTCGAGGCAGCCGATTAAATTCATCAGCGTGGACTTGCCGGACCCCGATGGCCCCATGATCGCGACATATTCCCCGCGCTGAATCTCAACCGAAACCTCGCGCAGTGCGTGAATCGTTTCCGACCCCATCTGGTACCGGCGCGAGATCTTTTGGAGGCGGATGAGAGACATGGAGGGCGGTCAGTGTAGCTCGCGGGTCTATTTGTTGGCTTTCGCCTCTTCCTCTTCCTTCTGCTTTTCCTTTTCGCCCGGTGGCGGCCCTTTCCTAATCTTTTTGCCATCCTCCAGGTCGCGGCTGATGGCCCGGTACCCGCCGGATACGACCTCCTGACCTTCGCCCACGCCATCAGTAATCTCCCAATAGTCGTCGTTGCTGATGCCGATCTTCACCGGGGCCATTTTAGCATGGTCGCCGTCCATCACGAACACCACCTCGATGGGCTTGGGACCTTCCTTCGATTTCCGGTCCGATGCTGCGCCGTTGGTGCCGTCTGTCCCGGGTGAATTGGTGGCAGCAGCTAGCGTGTTGGTGCCCGGCGTGGGCGATTTGGTTTTCGAGGCGGTGGCATTGGTGCCCGGCGGGTCCAAAGCCGCGCTCTTGGGGTCGCCTTTCTTGTCTTTTTCTTTCGGCAGCCGGGTGGTGACACTCGCGATGGGCACCGTCAGCACGTTCGTGCGGTAGCGCGTTTCGATCTCAGCGGTGACAGACATCCCGGGCCGAAACTCTTCCTTCTCCTGGATGCGGATGCGCACCTGAAATTTGGTGGCTTCCTGGCTGGTGGTAGACTGGGTCTGCAGGCCCGAATCGTTTGACGAATTGGCAATTTCGGTGACCACGCCGTTAAATTTGCGGTCTTTGAACGCGTCCACTTCGAGACGTGTTTTTTGGCCGGCTTTGATCAGCACCACGTCGTTCTCGCCGATGTCCACACGCGCCTCCATTTCATTGAGATCGGCGATGGTCATGATCTCGGTGCCGACGTTCTGCACGGTGCCAAGAACACGCTCGCCGAGGCGTGAATTCAACTTGCTGATGGTCCCCGTCAGGGGCGCGGCAATCGTGGTCTTGTCCAATGAATCCTGGATGCTGGCGACCGTCGCCTTCGAGCTTTCCATTTGATGCAAGGCACTTTCCACCTGGGCCGCGGCTACGTCGTAAGCGGCCTTGAACCCGACAAAGTCCGCCTCCGAAATCAGCTTATGTTCGAAGAGGTCTTTGTTGCGCTTAAAATCGGCCTGTGCTTTTTCCAGGTTCGCTTGGGCCTGTGCTTGGCCGGCCACCGCCGCTTCGTAGCCGGCCTCAGATTGATGGAGCTGGGCGATGTAAAAGTCCGGTTTGATCTTCACAATCAAATCCCCCTTTTTGACCGCCTGGCCTTCTTTGACCGGCAGGTCGATGATCTCGCCGCTGACCTCCGGGCTGATTTTGACCTGGAGCACCGGTTGGATCTTCCCGTTGGCGACCACCTTTTCGATGAGGTCGCGCCGGGTGACTTTTTCGGTCTGGATGGTGATGACGGGTTCCCGTTTGCGAACGATTGCCCCTACGGTCAGACCCACGAGGACAACGCCCGCCACGGAAAATATGATGATTTTCCTGCGCTTTTTAGAATTTGCCATGGCCGCTATGTATTAAGACACGCCTGCGGGGAATTTGTTTCACCGGGCTGAGCCCTTGATCCTTGCCTCGCGGGTTCCTACAACGCCATTTGCCCCAAACCGACGAGGATCAAAAAGCTTTCCTGCAACACCCAGTAGGTAAAGACCACCCAGGCCGCCCGCAAAAAGGGCGCCCCGGCGAGCTTGGACAGCCCGATCGCCAGGACCGCCACCTGCCAGATGGAGAAGACATTGACCGCCCCAAGCATCAAATGGCTCTTGCGCGAGACGTCAAAGTCGTTAATGACCAGCGCCAGGCTGGGCGTGGCAAACATCCGCGAAAAGTTCACCTGGAGCAGCACGGTCACCAGCGTTCCGAGCGCGCTAATCATGAGTGCCAGCCCAACCACCTCGAGGGTTTTAACATAGCCGACTTCCTTCTTGAGCAGCCAGCGGCCCAGCAGCCAAAGCACCAATGCCCACCAAAGCATCCGGAGCACGCTGATAATCACCGCGCCGGCCGCTCCCATCACCTTCCACATCGTAGGACCCATGAACTTATCGATCACCTCCATGGCCTGGTCGGCCTGCGCCTGGGTCATTTTGCCGGCTTTCACCTTTTGGTCCAGCGCCTTGGTTTGAGCCTCACGCATCTGCTGCTGGATGGCGGGCTGCGAAACGATGATGATCGCCGCCACCGCCCCGATCAACGACAGGAGAATGATCGGCATGAGCCAGTTCGCTGCTGTGGGGCGCGCCGCCTTTACCTCGGCGAACACGTCGCCGGGAACGGCGAACACATTCATCAGGCGCGCGACCAACGACGTGGTCGGCGGTGGTGCAACGGGCGGTTCCGATTGGGAGAGTGGCGGAGGCGCTTCCATGGGTTTGAAGGGTTAATCGGTTATAATCGCGGTGGCCGGAATCGAGGATGGCGGAAGCGGTCCTCATTGTCCAGCGCGCACGTTGTCCTGATCTAAGCCGTACTATTCAGTCGAAATCTCTTACGCAAAGGCACAAAAAGGCAAAGACGCAACGGGTGTGGCGAGACCGAGGCCAAACAACAGGCCCACCGAGGTCACTGGAAGGTGAGCCTCTTGTCCGAGGCTACACCCAGTTTCCGCCTTCGCGCCTCTGCCTTTTTGCAGCACAGATGTCGCAAATCGATCATTTTTGAGAAGATTTCCTGTGCGAACGCAAAATGCTCTTCGACACGCATTTCGAATCCTTTTGGTTGCGGCTTTGTCGTGCTGGGTTCCTTGCGGTTAACACCCCCCACTTTGTAGCTTTAACGGGTTTGAACCGGCCTGATCCACCCGGAGCCGGGGTCCGCATGAGAGCGGCTATTGCAGGCAATCCATGCGCCCGCGTGACGTCCAATCGCTGACGTAGTGGCCGCCAGCCGAGCGAAAGGGAACGAGGCTATCGGGTTGATAATCATGTCGGTTTGGTTATTTGGTTTTCGCGTTTCGCTTTCACTATATATAGAGAGAACAAAACTCGAGACATGAAAAACCGAACCAGTATGAAAACTTGCCCTATCCCCGCTCGCCCTCCGTCCTCCCTGTTCCCTTCTGTGCGCTGTTCCGTCACGCTCGCCTCAGCCGTCGGAAACCAGGCGGACGCCTTGGCCACCTGCCAAAGCTCGGACTTCGCGGAACCGCGCCTGGAACTGGATAGCGCCAGTTCGCACCGGTTCGCACCGGATAGAGCTACAAAGTGTGGGGGCTCAAGTCCTGGCGAACCGGGCCGTGAAGCGGAGCACCTTGACTTTTCGGCGGCATCGTGGTTCTCCTTCCAATGGTCATGCGCGATGTCAAGAGGCGTTCTTGCGGTTCGCGGAGAACAACGGGATGCAGACGCAAGAGGCGCCTCGGGCACGGTTATGTGGATTTGCCCGAAATGCGGAGAGAAGGTCGAAGAGCGGTTTTGACCGAAATTAAACGCGAGTAGCCGACGCCGCTACGCTCGTCGTCTCCATTAAAAGAAAAAACTATGTTCTACCTTAAACCCGTTGTTGTCCTCGCGGCACTTTTCTTGCTGGCCCTGGCGAGCACCGCCGTCGCCGAAACCTTTGGCCTGGAAACGCTGAAGATTCAATACATCGAACAGGGCTGGGGCGAGCCGCACGCCAACCGATCGGTGGACGGCCACCCGCTGTTCCTGGACGGCAAGCGTTTCGAGCACGGCGTCGGTACTCATGCCTGCAGCACCTTCCGGATCGCGCTCGGTGGCAAAGCCGAGCGCTTCACCGCGACCGTTGGGGTCGATGACGAAGTCGGCCAACGAGGCAGCGTGGTGTTCCAGGTGACCGGCGACGGCAAAAAACTCTGGGAAAGCGGCGTGCTCCGCGGCGGCGACGCCGTCAAAGAAGTGTCCGTCCCGCTCAATGGCGTGAAGGTGCTGCTGCTAACGGTGGGCGATGCCGGAGACGACACGAACTACGACCACGCGGACTGGGCGGAGGCCAAAATCGTTATGACCGAGGGCAAGCCGGAGGCGATCGCTCGGGTCCGCGAGCCCGCGGTCGTGCTGACGCCCAAAGCCTCCCCCAAACCTGGCATTAATGGCGCGAGAGTTGTCGGCGTTCGGCCAGGCTCGCCCTTCCTGTTCACGGTCCCCGTAACCGGAGAGCGGCCGATCGCCTTCTCCACCAGGAAACTGCCCGCCGGTTTGCAGCTTGATCCTCAGAACGGCCGCATCACCGGCGTGCTCCCGGAGAAAGGCGCCCATGTCGTCACCGTCCGCGCTGTGAACGCTCGCGGCAGCGTTGAGCGAACACTCAAAATCATTTGCGGTGACACCATCGCGCTGACGCCGCCGATGGGGTGGAACAGCTGGAATTGTTTCGGGTGCGACGTCAACGAGGCGAATGTTCGCGCCGCAGCCGACGCGATGGTCGCCAGTGGCCTCATCAATCACGGATGGACTTACATCAACATCGACGACTGCTGGGAGGCAGGACGCGACCCGGACGGGAATGTAACCTCCAACCAGAAGTTTCCCGATATGAAAGCATTGACGGATTACGTTCACAGCAAGGGCTTGAAGATCGGCCTTTACTCGTCACCCGGTCCACAGACGTGCGCCGGCCACGAGGGCAGCTACAAGCATGAGGAACAGGACGCCCGCCGGTACGCCGAGTGGGGTTTTGATTATTTGAAATACGACTGGTGCAGTTACGGCGGCATCGTGCCCAATCCCGACCACGACGGCTTCATGAAGCCTTACCGGGTGATGCGCGCCGCGCTGGACAAGGCCCCGCGCGACATCGTGTTCAGCCTCTGCCAGTACGGGATGGGCAACGTGTGGCAGTGGGGCGCGGAGGTCGGCGGCAATTGCTGGCGCACCACTGGCGACATCACCGACACCTGGTCGAGCATGTCCCGCCTCGGCTTTGGCCAGGCCGGACATGAAGAATTCGCCGGCCCCGGACACTGGAACGATCCCGACATGCTCGTTGTCGGCTACGTTGGCTGGAGCGCAAAAGTGCGGCCCACCCGCCTGACGCCGAATGAGCAATATACCCACATCAGCCTCTGGTGCCTGCTGTGCTCGCCGCTGCTCATCGGGTGCGACATGACCAAACTGGATGAATTCACGTTGAACCTCCTCACCAATGACGAAGTGCTCGACGTGAGCCAGGACCCGCTGGGACGCCAGGCCGCGCGAATCATCAAGGACGGCTCACTGGAAATCTGGGCCAAGGATCTCGCCGACGGCTCGAAAGCAGTGGGCCTCTTTAACCTGGGCGAGGACGAATCTCCTATCACGTTGAAATGGGCCGGCCTTGGCCTCTCGGGTAAACAGAGGGTTCGCGACCTTTGGCGGCAACAGGATCTGGGCAAATTTGCCGGTCAATTTCAAACCTCGGTTCCGCGCCATGGGGTAGTACTGGTGAAGGTCGGTTCTGGAAAATAGTCGAACCGTCTTCGCTGCCCGACTGGCCGGAATATTTCATTCCTGCCAGGGCGAGGCGCCGGCATGTTGCCGGCTTAAACGGTCCGGACAGCGAAAGCCGCCGACATGCCGGCGCTCCGGGCTGTTGGCATTTCGTGCGGGGTATGAAGTATCCGGTCAAGGCGTCTACGACCTTCGAGAGCAGCAAAGATAATAACCCTGCCTGCATAGGTGTTTTACTGCCCGGCGGTTTGGCGGCCCATGAATCCATCTTGGTTGGAAAACTGTTCGGAAAGCCGCTAACCCCATTTTGCCGAGGGTTTTCGAAAGATACACGCCCTCGGCAACTCGGGCCGGACCCGCGACCCGCCGTTTCACAGGCGTTGGCATGATCCTGGCTGGATGGTGATGGTAATGGACTTATTGTCGTCAGGACCTATGCAGATTCAGGCGGAAATCAAGTTCATGGCGGGCATTATGTTCCTGGAATGGCGGTTTGGAGCCGCTGATTCCAGGGGAGATCCTCATGAGTTTGCAGCCTCAAGTTTTACCCTGGGTAGCAACAAGGAAAAAGACCTCGCACGTCAAAAAGCCGGATTTCTTTATCGTCGGCGCTCCCAAGTGCGGGACGACGGCGATGACTCGCTACCTGGCGGCGCATCCCGACATTTTCATGGCCAAGAAGGAGATGCACTTTTTCGGAGCCGACCTCCGGTTCGGGCGCAGCTTCTACCGCCGTGGCCTCCGGGCATATCTTGAGGAATATGCCACGCGCAACGGCGAACTGCGCGCCGGCGAGGCCTCCGTCTGGTATCTCTTCTCGAAAGCGGCGGCGGCCGAGATCCGGACTTTCAATCCGGATTCGCACATTATCATCATGCTCCGCCAGCCCGCGGACATGCTGTACTCCCTGTATCACGAGTTCCGGTTTGACGCGAACGAGCATCTGACCAGTTTCGAAACGGCCCTGAATGCCGAGGGGGACCGACGAGCGGGACGCCGCACCTCGCGCGCGACCTATTTCCCACAAGGCCTTGTTTACCGCGAAACTGCCCGCTACACCGAACAGGTTGAACGTTACTTCGAATTCTTTGGCCGCCACCGTGTGCACGTCACCCTCTATGACGATTTTGCCGCCAACCCGGCTGCCGCTTGCCACGAGATTTTGCAGTTCCTCGGCTTGGACCCCAGCCGCCTGCAAACCGAGTTCTCCGTCATCAACGGTGGAGACAGAACGGTGAAGAGCGCCGCATTGCGAGTCGTGCTCACGGATCCGCTCGTGCGTTCGACGGTCGTGGCCAGCCGGCCCTGGCTGCCGCGGCCGGTGTTCGCCGCGCTTCAAAATGCCGAGACCTGGCTGTGGCGTTCCAATACTCGATTCGAGAAGCGGCCTCCGCTTGCGGCTGATCTCCGTAACCAGCTCAGGCGCGAGTTCGCGCCCGAGGTTGAGCGGTTGAGCAAGTTGCTTGGCCGCGACCTTAGCCATTGGACCAAATGACCAAGCCAATACTGTAAGCCGCCTGGCGCCCCGAACTTCGAATTTGAAAACGCCACAACCTGATCAAGAAGCGCGGCCCCCAGGGTTCGGCTGGATGTTGCTGCTGCTAGCTGCGGTCGTGGCGTTCCTGCTTCACAATAGTTTCCTGCCCGGGCAAATCCTGTTCTCGAACGATGGTCCGCTCGGGCGCCTGGAGTCTCAATGCCACCATTTGCCGGAGGCGTTTACCGGCGTCTGGCAGGACCTGAATACGGTCGGCTTTCGCGAAGGGGGCGCTCTCCCCAATATCACTTCGGGGCTGCGGCTGGTCCTCACGCCCGTTGGCTTTTCCAAATTCTACGTGCCGGTGGCCCTCGTCATCCTCGGGCTAGGCGCGTGGTGCTTCTTCCGACAATTGCGCCTCGCGCCGTTGGCCTGCATCCTTGGCGGTTTGGCGGCCACGCTCAATTCCTGTTTCTTCTCGGCCGCCTGCTGGGGGGTCGGTTCGCTGGCGATAACAATTGGAATGGTCTTCTTCGCGCTCGGTGCCCTTGCGGACGCCTCCTCGGGTCAGCGCTGGCTAAGAACGATGCTGGCAGGGCTGGCGATCGGGATGGCGGTCGCCGAAGGCGCAGACATCGGCGCCATCTTCAGCTTGTATGTGGCGGGATTTGTCATTTATCAGTCCTGGCTCACGCCAGGACCCGGGATGCGAAACATGGCAACGGGCGTCGCCCGAGTCGCATTAGTTGCCACAGTCGCTGCGTTCCTCGCGGCTCAGGCGATCACCGTCCTGGTCCAAACCCAGATGCACGGAGTAGCCGCGGCTCGTGAGGACCTTGGCACGAAGGAAGACCCATGGGATTGGGCGACCAAATGGAGCCTGCCCAAGCGGGAGGCTCTCGGTCTGGCGATCCCCGGCCTGTTTGGCTTCCGTCTGGACACGCCCGAGGGGGGGGCGTATTGGGGGAACACAGGACGCGATCCCGCGTGGGACCGCTATCTCGCCTCCGGACAGCAGGGCCCGCCACCGAGTGGCTTCATCAGGTACAGCGGTGGCGGCATTTACGCCGGCGAATTGGTTTTGCTGGTCGCTCTTTGGGCCGGCCTGCAATCGCTGCGCCGCAAGGCGTCGGTCTTTAGCACGACTCAACGCGGGTCGCTCTGGTTTTGGCTGGTCGTCGGCGTGACTTCGCTTCTGCTCGCCTTCGGCCGTTACGCGCCGTTTTATCGCTGGCTGTATGCGCTGCCCTATTTCTCCAGCCTCCGTAACCCGACGAAATTCCTTCACGTGCTCAGTTTCGCGCTCGTCGTCCTTTTCGCTTATGGCATCGACGGCCTGGTGAGGACTTGCCTTATGCGCGCGGGGACGGGCGTTGTCTCGCCGCCGCGCGACTTGAAGGCGTGGTGGGCCAAGGCGACCGGGTTCGAACGACGGTGGACGCTCGGCTGGCTGCTGGCCTTGGGGTTGAGTCTGCTGGCCTGGAAAATCTACGCTGGGTACCACGACCAGTTGGCAGGGTATCTGCAGGGCGTCCTGTTTGAAGCTTCCGCAGCAGAGCAAATCGCTCAGTTCAGCATCCGCCAGGTGGGCTGGTTTGTGGTTTTCTTTCTCTTGGCTGGCGGACTCCTGGTGCTGCTCTTAGGGGGGCGCTTCGCCGGTCCGCGAGCCAAGTGGGGAGGTATCTTTCTGGGGGCGCTGCTGCTGCTTGACCTGGGCAGGGCCAATGAGCCTTGGATCGTTTACTGGAACTACCACGACCAATACGCGTCGAATCCTGTGATCGATCTGCTCCGCTCCAAGCCTTGGATGCAACGTGTCTCCATGTTCCCCTTCCGCATGCCCCCGGCATACACCCTGTTCGGGCAACTGTACCGCGTCGAATGGCTCCAACACCCCTTTGCGTACTACAATATTCAATCGCTGGATGTCTCGCAAATGCCTCGCTCTCCGGCAGACATCGATGCTTTTGAAACGACCCTGCGCGTTGACCCGCAGGCAACGAATACCCTTCATCGGCTCGTCCGCCGTTGGGAACTCACCAACACGCGGTATCTGCTCGGGCCTACGGAAGCCCTCGAGGTGCTCAATGGCCAGCTCGACCCGGTCAAGAAGCGGTTTCGCATCGTTACGCAGTTCAACCTCGTCCCGAAGGCGGGCTTTGGCGAAGCGCGGGACGTGCAGGAATTGACCGCGGCCCTCGTACCCGAAGGCACTTACGCCCTCATCGAATTCACGGGCGCGCTACCACGTGCCTCCCTTTACGCGGACTGGCAAGTGAGCACCAATGACGAAGCCACACTGGCGCGGTTGGCCAGCCGGGACTTTGAACCACAGTCGACCGTGCTCGTCGCCGGAGGGGTGGTCGCTCCGCCTGCTGCCGCCACCGCCCCTCAAACCGCGGGTTCTGTCGAACTGACCCATTACTCCCCCAGAGACCTCGTGTTCAAAGTCGGTGCCCGGACGCCATCCGTGATGCTGCTGAACGACCGGTTCGAGGCGAACTGGAACGCGTTTGTGGATGGCCGCCCGCAGACACTCTTACGCTGCAACTACATCATGCGTGGGGTTTACCTCCTGACGGGCAAGCACACCGTCGAGTTTCTTTTCCAGCCCCCGGTCGGCCCGCTTTACATCAGCTTGGCGTCCAGTGGCTTTGGCCTTCTCTTATTGGGCGTGGTCGCCGCTGGCCACTTGCGGAGTAAAGTTGCCACGCCAAGGCCCGTGGCGCCGTCCGAGTCACCGTCGGCGGGCAGCGAGCTGGAGCCCACGCCTGTTCGTGCTCCAACGGGGCCTAAACCTAAAGGCGCGCCCGGGAAAGGCTCGCGTAAAGACAAACGGCTCAAGGCGAGCGTCCGGTGAGTAAGTTGGAGCGTTACGACTTTACGGCCACGACTAAGAACTGTTTGCCGAAGAGCCGCCAGGGCAGCGGCAGCTTAAGATAGAGCCTGAGCAAGGCCAGAGGGTATTGCCGCCCGTCGGCCATCGTGTAGGGTAAGAAGCGCTCGTAACACCGCTCTATCTTGAACCCGCGGTTGCGCAGGCCCTCGGAGAGAGACAGCTCTGTCAAAGGCAGATAATGGTCCCAAAAGTCCCAATAGGCTCCCGGCAGGTATTTGATGTTCGGCCCCAAAGCGATGAGGCGGCCGCCGGGTTTCAGACACCGCCGCGCCTGCTCGATCGTGCGGCCCAGTGTCGCTTTATCCGGCAGGTGTTCGAAGAAATTGCTCGTGAACACCGCGTCCAACGCATGCTCCGGAAGCGGCCACGGCTGCGAACAGTCCTGGTGGAAAAACTGGATTCCGCCAGCCAGCATCCGCGCCGAATCGGGGTTCAGGTCCATGCCGTATTTTTCGCGGGCGGAGATCTGGTTTATGAACTCTCCGTAGCCGCACCCCAGGTCCAACACTGCGGCTGACGGGCCGATCAGCTCCTGGAAAAAATCGGCCGTGAGCACTTGCCAGACTTTTCGGCGGTAGAGCTGGTTTCCGGCGAAACGCTGGCCGTAAATGGTTTGGACATCATCAACGCTCATGAGCTGGGATAGTCGGCGCTGGCCGTGGGGTGCGGTTCGTTCACGCGGAGGTTAAATCGAGCCAATCGGGATGCTGCTCGGAGTGCACGGCTATTTCTTCGAGGATGGTCTCCAGTTTGCGTTGCGGCTGCCAGCCCCAGCGTCGCTGAGCGGCGCGGCAATCCATTACCAGCCACGGGATGTCGAAGGGCCGGGGGGCAGGATCGGCCTCGACCCGCTGGCGTCCAAAACGTCGAGCGCACCAGTCACTGAGTTGAGCCAGCGACATGCTGTTTTCGCTTCCACCGCCGAAATTAAGGGGCGCTTCGGGGCGGGCTGCCGGCTCGCGCATCTGGCGCGTGAGCAACGGCGCCAGGTCCGCCGGATGAAAAGCGTCTCGGACCTGGAAGCCTTGGCCATTGAAGCCGGTGTACTTGAGCGGGCGCCGTGCGGCCCAGGCGTGTAGCCAATACGAGAAGATCCCCTGGTCAGGACGCCCAAATTGGCCGGCGCCGGCGAGCACGCCGCAGCGGTTGAGCCAAACGGGCAGGCCGAAGGCCGACCCATACTCGAGGGCCAGGATTTCGGAGGCGAGTTTGGTGCTGCCATACAGAGAAAGCGGCGGCTGAGTTGAAAACGCCTCCGCCACGCCCGCTTCCGAACACCCGGCGGGCCAATTCTGACCGGGCCGAGGCCGGAACGCGTTGGGGTCGGGGACCATTTCGAGCGAAGCCAGCGGGGCGATGGAATAAACACGGCTGGTGCTCAACAGGATGAACCCGGCGTGATGCCGGCGGCAGTACTCCAGCAGGTTGATGGTCCCGGAAAGATTATGCTCCACCAATTGCCGGCTGGCGCCCGGGTGACCCAACCCGGCCAGCACACTGGCGTTGGCCGCCGCATCGAGCACCCAGTCAGCCGCGGGCAACACATCGATATCTGAGGCGCTGCGGACATCAGCATGGAAAAACTTTGCCCCCGAAGCCGCCAGCCGCTGCCGGTTCAGTTCGCTGCCCGGCCGAACCAGGTTGTCCAGGCCGAAAATCTCCAGGCCTTCGCTGCACTCCTGGAGCGCTCGCGCCAGGGTGTGGCCTACAAACCCGCAGATGCCGGTGATGAGGAGCTTCATGGGCGATGGCGGCCTTGCGGCTGCGGGAGTTCACGGAATGAGAATCGCATGGTCCTGGCCAGAGATCATTCAGGGAGTGTCTGCGGAATCAAGCGTTTTATCTGTTTTCAAAACACCTGCGGCACGCCTTCGTCGAGGAACCTGATCTTTTGCGAAAGCCCCTGTTCGCGGGCCAACTGCTTAAGCCAGCGCGGCGGCTCGTCGAGGTCCTCGAACGACAGGCGGAACGTCCCGTAGTGCATCGGCACCAGCCATTTCGCCCGCAGTTCCTTGAATACCTTGATGGCGTCGTCGGGCCCCATGTGCAGATGCCGGAAGGATTCCGGGTGGTACGCCCCAATCGGCAAGAGTGCAATCTCCGGCCGGCAGGTCTTTCCGATCTCTTTGAATCCGTCGAAGTAGGCGCTGTCTCCCGCATGATAAATCCGGCGCCCCTGGTGCTCCAAAATAAAGCCGCCGTAGCCGCGGTAATTGTCCCGCAGCACGCGCGCGCCCCAATGCTTGGAGGGCGTGAACATTACCTTCCAACTCCCGTGCGAAAAGCTTTCCCACCAGTCCAGCTCCACCACGCGGCCGAAGCCGAGGTCGTACGCGAGGTCGCCCACACCCCAGGGCATGATGCCGATCTTCGGGTGAGGCAGGCGGCGCAAAGTGGGTTTGTGAAAGTGATCGAAGTGCGCGTGAGTGAGCAGGACCACGTCGATGGGCGGCAAGTGCTCGAGGCGCAGGCCCGAGCGCTTGATGCGCTTGAGCAGGAACAACCAATTGGCGAAGTTAGGATCGATCAGCACATTGAGGTCGGTGAACTGCACCAGGAAAGAAGCGTGTCCGATCCATGTTAACGCCACCTGGCCCGGCTGCAGCTTGGGGAAGACCGGCCGGCGGTGCTGTCCCGTGCGCCGCGTCAGCAGGGCTTTCCAAACCATCTCCCGGAAAAAAGTCCGCGGATTGAAATGCTTGGCCGGCGTCAGGTCCTTGAACGAGCGGGGCAACGGCTGGCGCAACGTGGGCGGCCGGTAAGGTTTATTCTTCGTCATATCGACAAGGCTTATCCTACTCGTGATGCGCCAGGAATGAAATTCAAAGTTCCCGGGAGAGCGAGCGACGCGGGTGGGCGAGCGTCCACGCGATCTACGCACCATGAAAATCCTGGGCTCGCGAGGACGCTCGCCCTCCCGCCCCGAATCGAGACCATTCCCCGCTGGCGTTGTCTTCAAACCGGGAATATCTTCCCTCTGATTCCACGCGCCTGCGCCGACGGGCGGAGTTTTGCACCCGCGCGATGCGCAAGCTTGGGAAATGACGAAACGCGATGAGCGATCTCGAAAAACGATTGGCAACTTTTTTAGGCCGGCAGCCTCAGATTGACCCCAGCGTTTATATCGCCCGGGGTGCTATGGTCGTCGGCGATGTTACGCTTGGGGAGGGCTCGAGCGTTTGGTACAACGCCGTGCTCCGTGGCGATATCAATCGCATCGTCGTCGGGCATCACACCAACATCCAGGACAATTGTGTGCTCCACCTGGCCGACGATATCCCTTGCATCCTGGGTCACTTCGTCACCGTGGGGCACAATGCGATTGTGCATGCGGCCACCATCGGCAGCGAAACTCTGGTCGGGATGGGCTCCCGCATCCTGGATGGAGCTGTGATCGGCGCGCAATGCCTGATTGGGGCTGGGGCGCTGGTAACCCAGGGCACCCAAATCCCACCCGGGTCGCTGGTCCTGGGCGCGCCCGCGAAAGTCGTCCGGCCGTTGACGGCCGAAGAACGCGCGAGCTTGAAGGGCTTCGCCGAAAAATATGTCGAGCTGGCCGCTTACTACTTGCGGCACAACATCAATGTCTCGTAGCGACGCACCACTCGCTGAGATTCGAACCGAGTAATGCATCTCGAGGAGCACCCCCCTGGAAGTTTTGATCCGTACAACACCCAACGGTCCGGCTTGATACGTGGAGTGCAACTGGTCAACAATGGCCGCGAGATGCGACATGTTCTGCGGGCACTCGGGTTTGAACCCCGGCAGGCAACAACTTGCGGGAGAGTTTGTAGGTTTGAACGTCGGCGACACGATTGGCCCTCGCCGATCCGCGGACGCTCTGGTGGCCCAAGGTGGCCCTGGCCCCTGATGTTCCTGGCGGCGGGAGCCGCAGCGCGGTTGGCCATCGCTGCCCCGGAAACCTCTGAACTCGCCACGACCGAACGGGTGGGCCAACTCGGCCCGAACTTATACGCGACTCCGGTGAACCAGTTGCTGACTCCGGTTGGCCACCAAATTGAATTGCCAGGACTCCGGCCGCAGGCCATCGCGCTCAGTCCTGACGGAAGATTGCTGGCCATTTCCGGCAAGACCGCCGAATTAATTCTGGCGGACCCCAGCAGTGGGAAAGTTTTGCAGCGGCTGTCGCTGCCTTCCGCAAGGACCGGAGAACCCAGCGCCGGCCCCGTATCCAGCCAGATCCTCGAACGAGACAAGGAAGGGCAGGTGAGCTACACCGGCCTGCGGTTCTCACCCGATGGCCGCCGCCTGTACCTGGCGAGCGTGAACGGTACGATCAAAGTGTTCAAGGTAAGCGCGGATGGCAAAGTGGCAGCCCTGGACAGTTTTGCCCTGCCGCCGGCCAATGCGCCCCGGCGGAAGCTGGAAATCCCCGCAGGCCTGGCGCTATCGCGCAACGGCAAACGTCTTTACGTAGTATTCAATTTATCAAATCGCCTCGCGGAAACGGACGCCCTGAGCGGCAAAGTCCTGCGCACCTGGGACGTTGGCGTCGCGCCATACGACGTTGTGTTGGTGGGAAACAAAGCTTACGTAAGCAACTGGGGCGGGCGTCGCCCGGAAGCTGACAGTGTCACCGGTCCTGCCGGCCGCGGCATGCTCGTGCGGGTGGACCCGGTGCGACGCATTGCCAGCGAAGGGTCTGTGAGCATCATTGACCTTGCCGGCGGCCGTCCGACCCATGAGTTGCTCACCGGACTGCACACCTCGTCGATGGCGCTTTCACCCGGCGGACGCTACCTCGTCGCTGCCAATTCCGCGAGTGACACACTTAGCGTCATCGATACCCGCAGGGACGAAATCGTCGAAACGATTTGGGCTCGGCAAAGGGCGGGCGACCTGTTCGGCGCCAGCCCGAACGCGCTGGCCTTTAACCGCGAGGGGAATCGTCTGTTTGTCTGCAACGGGACTCAAAACGCGGCGGCCGTGATCGACTTTTCGCCAGGAAAATCGAAATTGCTCGGTCTCATCCCGGTGGGGTGGTTTCCGGGGGCGATTGAGTTCGATCGCCGCCGCGATTCGCTGTGTGTCGCCAATATCAAAGGCATCGGCTCCGGCAAACGATTGCTGGCCGGAGAGCCTGCGAAATTCACCAGCCACCAATATTTTGGCACCGTTTCGCTGCTGCGCGTGCCGTCGGCGGCCGAATTAGCCGCCGATACCCGCCTCGCTTTGCGAAACCTGCGCTATCCGTTGCTGCAGGCGGCACGCTTGCCGGCGCGGCTGGGCGCACTCGCGCGCCCGGTTCCGGAGCGGGTCGGGGAGCCGAGCTTGTTCAAACACGTCGTCTATATCATCAAGGAGAATCGAACATACGATCAGGTGTTCGGGGATGTCGCGGCCGGCTACGGCGAGCCGTCGCTTTGCGTCTTCGGCGAGAAGTTCACTCCGAACCAGCACAAGCTGGGGCGCGATTTTGTGCTGCTGGACAACACCTACTGTTCCGGAGTGCTCAGCGCCGACGGTCACCAGTGGGCTGACAGCGCGATGGCAACCGACTACATGGAGAAATCCTTCGCCAGCTTTCCGCGCAGCTACCCGGATGGTATGGGCGAAGATGAGGCGGACGCGCTGGCCTATTCGCCGGGAGGCTTTATTTGGGACAATGCGCTCGCTCACGGGCGGACGCTGCGTGATTACGGGGAGTTTGCAATCACGGACAAGGCGTGGCTGAGCGCGTCCAAAAAAGACCCGATCACCTTCCTGGATCATTGGCATGACTTCACCAACGGCGCCGCGTCGATCCGCATCCGCAGCCAACCGGCGATTGAATCTTTGCGCCCATACCTGTGCACGGAGACGGTCGGCTGGGACCTCGATATTCCGGATGTGTTCCGCGCGCGCCAGTTCATCAAGGAATTGAAGGCGTTCGAGCGAAACGGGGGACTCCCGAACCTCACCATCATCTGCCTCCCGAATGACCACACTTCCGGCACCGACCCCGGCGCTGCCACGCCGGCCGCACAGGTGGCTGACAACGACCTCGCTTTCGGACAAATCGTCGAAGCGCTCAGCCACAGCCGGTTCTGGCCAGAGACCTGCGTGTTCGCTATCGAGGACGATCCACAGGCGGGCTTCGATCATGTGAGCGCCTACCGCACCACCGCTTACGTGGTCAGTCCCTACACGAAACGCCATAGCGTCGTTAGCACCCAGTACAACCAGACCAGCCTCATCCGCACGATTGAACTCATTCTCGGCCTGCCGCCCATGAACCAGTTGGATGCCACTGCCACGCCGATGACGGATTGCTTTACTACGACGCCCGACTTGACCCCATTCACGGCGGTATCGAATAACATTCCCCTGGACCAGGTGAATCCCGAAACGAAGAAAATCGCGGACCGGTTGTTGCGGCGTTACGCTGCGCTTTCGGCGAAACTTCCCTTGTCCAAACCGGATCAGTGTCCGGAAGACTTGCTCAACCGGATCCTCTGGCACGCAATGAAAGGCTCCCAGACCCCCTATCCGACCTGGGCGGTGTCCCTGACGGAGGACAAGGATTAGCGGCGCGGTCTGCTATTGATGCCGGGTGTATTTTTTGTCTGCCGCCTCAGTCAATTGGGGCGGGGTGCACCCGGTACTCCGACCGGAGCGCCGATTTGAAATTGGCTTTACGCGACCGCAACCTAACCGCACACCACCGCGGTCACGCATGCTCTAAGCTGATTGCAAGTCGCCGCTCCGGCCCGGATGTTCCGCCTTGGTGGTAGTGTGAGGCCAGCGACGCGCACGGCTTCGATTTTTTGTCGGGCTTGACTCTCATACCGCACTTGCTTAAGGTTCCCGGCTCGCTGGGCGGCGGAATCCCGGGTTCGTGGCGCCACCGGACTTTGTCAGCGATCAACGGAAAGGTTTGCTTGTGAATGTAACGGTAGAAAATCTGGCCCCGTGCAAAAAGCTGGTGCGGGTGGAAGTGGAAGTGCAGAAAGTGGATGAAGCTTTCGACAAGGTAACGAAGGATTTTCAGCGCCAGGCCTCCCTGCCGGGGTTCCGGCCGGGCAAAGCCCCGCGCGACATGGTGATGCGCAAGTACAGCAAAGATATCGAGGGGGAAGTCAAGAGCCAGCTTCTCTCCGATTCGTACAAAAAGGCTGTGGAGGAGCAGAAGCTGGACGTGCTGGGGCAACCCGACATCGAGGAGATCCAATTCATCCGCGGCCAGCCGTTTCAGTTCGCCGCGACCATTGAAACCGCGCCGGAATTCGAATTGCCGGAATACAAGGGCATCCCCATCAAGCGCGAGACCCGCTCGGTGACCGACGAGGACGTCGAGCGCGCGCTCGAGGCCTTGCGCCAGCCACGGACCACGTTCACGACCGTCGAGCGGCCGGCCCAAGCCGGCGACATCGTCGTTGTCAATTATACCGGCACGTGCGAGGGCAAGCCGATTACCGAAATTGCGCCGACCGCGAAGGGTCTCACCGAACATAAGAACTTTTGGGTAGAAATCGGCGCCAAAGCGTTCATCCCCGGTTTCGACGACCAGCTTCTGGGCGCCAAAGCGGGCGAAAAGCGGACCGTGAACGTCGATTTTCCCGCTGATTTCGTCACGCCCCAACTCGCAGGCAAGAAGGCGGTCTATGAGACCGAAGTGGTGGAAGTGAAAGAAAAAGCGCTGCCGGCGATCGATGACGCGTTCGCGAAGCAATACGGCGCCGAGAACCTTGAAAAACTGCGGGCCGGCGTGCGCCGCGATTTGGAAAACGAGCTGAGCTACAAGCAGAATCGCGACACCCGAAATCAACTCGTGCGTTCGCTGCTCAACCGGGTCAATTTCGAGCTGCCGGAGAGCGCTGTGGCGCATGAAACGCGCAATGTCGTGTATGACCTTGTGCAGGAGAATGCCAAGCGCGGTGTCTCCCGCGAGACCATCGAAAAACAAAAGGAGCAGATTTACAGCGCCGCAACCCAAGGCGCCAAGGAGCGCGTGAAGGTCGCTTTTTTGATTCAAAAGATTGCCGAGAAGGAAGACATCAAGGTGTCGCAGGAGGAAATCGCCATGCGCATCAACCATCTGGCTGGACTGTACCAGATTCCTGCCGAGAAATTCCTGAAGGACCTTCAAAAGCGCAACGGCCTGATCGAGATTTACGACCAGGTCATGAATGAGAAGGTGCTGGACCTGCTTCAGCAAAACGCGAAGGTGGAGGAAGTGCCGCCCGGCGCCGAAGCAAACCCAAGTTGAGCCTCCGCGCAGGCGTTAAAACGCTAAAAGGTCAAAAGGTTGAAAAGGCGGGAGGGTTTTCCCATTTTAACGTTTCACGTTTTCACGTTTTAACGATTCAACGCCCCCACCTCACACACTGCGCCCGAACTTTTTCTCCAGCTCGCGGAAGTTCATTTCGATGAGCGTCGGCCGGCCATGCGGGCAAGTGTAGGGCATGGCGCAGCGGCGCAGATCTTCAACTAGGTTCTCCAGTTCGCGTCCGGCCAGCGGATCGTTGGCCTTGACAGCGTGGCGACAGACGGTTTTGGCGACGGTGTGCTCGCCGAGGCGGAGCGAGTTGACTTCCTGCCCCGTGCCTTTCAATTCGTCCACGAGTTCGAGCACGAACCGGCGCGGGTCGGCGGCTCTTACGAACGGCGGGAGGGCATCCAGCAAAAACGTGCGCTCACCAAATTCGCTTAAGCCGACCCCGAGGCGGGCGAGCACCGGCAACTGTTCGCGGACAAAGTTCGCATCGCGCGCGGAGAGTTCGACCGTTTCCGGAAGGAGGAGCTTCTGCGAGGGGGCCTGTTCGTTGCGCTCCAGGCGGTCGAGCATCTGCTCGAACAAGATTCGTTCGTGCGCCGCGTGCTGGTCGAGCAGGACCAGGCCGCGGTCGGATTCGAAAACGACATAGAGCCGTCCGATCACGCCGACGAGACGGAGCGGCACGCTGAGCAGAGGCAGGGGGGCGAACCGTGCTGCGTGCTGCGTGAGGCCCGGGTCGGCGGGCATTGGGGTGACGGGGGCGAGGTTTGCGTCTGAGGGCGGAGCGGCCGGGGTTGACTGGGTTAGGCCTGGCAAAGGAGCTAACTGGGTCTCGCTGGCGGGCGGCGCGGCAGGAGCCGCTGGTCTGAAGCCCATCCGCAATGGGGGTTGGGCAGCAGGACGCGTTGGGGATTCCGCCGGCGGCGGCTTTAATGCCGCGGGAAGGTTGGGCAGGCTTGTCTGCTCAGTCCGTCCTCCCACCAATGCCTCAGATTGTGGTCCGTGGTCCGTGGTCGGTGGTCCGTGGACTTGAGACTTGGGACTTGAGACCTGAGAATCTCCCGCATGGAACTCCAGCAACGCCTGTCTTACCGCTTGGGCGACGAACCGACGCACCTCAGCTTCGCGATGGAATTTCACCTCGCGCTTGGCGGGGTGGATATTAACGTCCACCGCTGCAGGGTCCACTTCCAGGAACAGGCAGCAGACCGGGTAACGGCCTTTCATCAATGCCGTGTGGTAGCCTTCTAGCAGGGCATAATTCAGTCCGCGGTTCTCTACCGGTCGGCGGTTCACGAACAGGTGCTGGTCTTCCCGGGTCGCGCGGGCGACTCCCGGCGCGCCGATAAAGCCCCAGACCCGAAAGTTCGGAGCGCGGTCCGCCGAGTCCGGAGTGGCCGGAGTCGGTGACGCCGAGTCGAAACCGCCGGAATCGGCATCTTCGGCGTCCTGCGGCGAGGTCAGGTCCGCGGAAAAATCCACCGCGACGAGCCTTTGTTCATTGCCGTAAAGCGCGCGCAGACGCTCGCGCAACGCGGCCGAACGGCTGGCGGGCGCGGCCCCGGTTTTGACGGCGGCCAATTGCCAGACCAGGCGGCCATCCTTTTGGAACGAGAACGCCACCTCGGGAAACGCCAGCGCCGCCAGCGTCAGGTAATGCTGGATGTGGGACGACTCCGTCTCCTCCGTGCGCAGGAATTTGCGGCGGGCCGGCAAATTGAAAAAGAGCTGGCGCACCTCGATGGTCGTTCCGGGCGCGCAGCCGGCGGCTTTCACCTCGAGCATCTTCCCGCCGCTGATGATGACTTGGGTCCCCTCGGGCGAGCCGCTGTCGCGTTCGCGGGTGGTCAGCGTAAAGCGGCTGACGCTGGCGATGCTGGGCAGGGCCTCGCCGCGGAAACCCATGGTCGCAATCGCCGCCAGGTCCTCGGCTCGCCGGATTTTGCTGGTGGCGTGGCGCTCGAGACACAGCAACGCGTCATCCCGGCTCATCCCGAACCCGTCATCGATCACGCGCATCAGGCTGCGCCCGCCCGCCTGAATTTCGAGCGTGATGCGAGCCGCCTGGGCATCGAGCGCGTTTTCAACCAGCTCCTTCACCACGCTGGCTGGCCGTTCGACCACCTCGCCGGCCGCGATTTGGTTCGCGACTTGTTCGGGCAGCAGGCGGATGCGATTCATTTCTTGTACAGCGTCAAAACGTTAAAAGGCCGCCAGCTTCAAACAGCTCGGTTCCAATTCTTCGCAGCCGCGTGACACGCTTCCGCCTCTTCACTCTGCCATCTTCTCACGCTTCAACGCCCCGACGCTATCACGTTCTAACGTTTTTAACCTTTTAACGCTTCAACGCTTCAACGTCCTGCGCGCGCCCCGCCGCGGGTAACGCGAACTGGAAAATCGCCCCATGCCCGGGCTCGCTGCGCGCGGCCATCCAGCCTTTGTGGTCCTCGATGATCCGCTTGCTGATGGAGAGTCCCAGTCCCGTGCCGTTCGCTTTGCCGTAAGTGGCGAACGGTTCGAACAACTGGCCGGCGATTTCCGGCGCGATGCCCGGACCCGTGTCCTCGATTTCCGTCACCAGCTCGGTCGGGCGGAGCTGGAAACGCAAAATGATCCTTCCCCCGGAAGGCATCGCTTCCGTCGCGTTATGCACCAGGTTATGAAAAACGCGCCGCAAACGTTTCGGGTTCAGCAGCAGCGCCACCGGCGGCGCCGGGTTCTCGAGTTCGAGTGTCGCGGATTTGACAGCGATTTCCGGGCGCAGCTCCTCCACTACCTGCTCCACGAACCGGGCATAGTCCATCGGCGGCAATACCAGGTCCGGTGAGGCGCCCTGCGTGAAATCCAGGATTTCCCCGATCAGGTCGCTGATCCGGTCCACCTGCTGGCGTATATCGAGGATGGCGCGCTGCCGCAGCTCGGCCGTGCCGTGGCTGGTCGCAGCGATTTCAGCGCTAAGCCCGATGATATTCAGCGGGTTCTTCAAGTCGTGGACGATCGACCGCGCGAAGCGGCCCACCACTCCCAGCCGCTCCGCCTGCAGCACTTCGCGAAGGTACTGGCGGTTGAATTCTCTCAGCCGATGGCTGATCTCGCGCAACAGCGCTCGCGCCAGTTCCGGCGAGCTGTCCACCAGTTTGAGCATGTCGGCGCGCGCGATAAAATAAACCGTCGCGCCTTTCTGAGCCACAGCGCTCGCGGAACGCGGCTTGTCCTCGATCACCGCCATCTCGCCGAACATGTCCCCCGGCTCGCTTTTTGAAAACACCTGCCGGCCGCGGTTCCCGACCGCGACCGAAATCTCAACGACCCCATCCTTCACGACATAAACGCCGTCGCCGGCGTCACCCTCCTTGAAAATTTCCTGGCCCACGCCAAACGTCCGCTCCTGCGCCATGCCGCGCAGTTCCGCCAGCTCCGCCGGCTTGAGTTGGCCAAAGATTTTGCTGTTCTCAAGGCTGACCATGGCGCCACTTTAGAAAAGGTGCATGGGGTTATCAAGTTGGCATATGGCCCGACAGTATGTGGCCCGAACTTGACGCGGCGCACTCAAAAAACTACCCTCCTCAGCCGGTTCTGGTGGTCGTAGCTCAGCCTGGTTAGAGCCCCAGATTGTGGATCTGGCTGTCGCGGGTTCAAATCCCGTCGACCACCCCACCCCCCAAATCGGGTTAAACTCATATACCAGGGTCGAACTTACGGCTTGTTCCCGAAAACAATTGTGAAACCTCGTAGGAAATTTAAAGAAGATTGTTGACAAACTTTCGCGCTCGTCTGAGGGTTGTTGGGTCCACCTGTTTCATCATTTAGCTAGAAAGCATTGAAATCGAAAATGAGGTTTCGCATGAACAAACACCTTGCCACACTGACACTCGCCGCAGTGCTCGTTGCGCGGATGGCCACGGCCCAGGGCACTTTCCAGGCTATTCTTTTGGGCTCTTCGGAGGTCGGGCCCACTGGTTCTACCGCCACTGGGATTGGAACCGTGGTACTGAATGCCGCCGGAACTCAAATAACAGTGGATGAGAGCTGGACGGGCCTGACGGCGCCGGCCACCGCTTCGCATATTCACGGACCGGCGAGCACGAGCCAAAACGCAGGGGTCTTAATTCCGTTCAGCGGCGTGCCCGCGGCCACTGCGGGGTCCATTCCAGAGCAGGTATTCAGCATTACTCCCACTCAGGTGGGTTACCTCGAAAGCGGCCAACTCTACATGAACGTCCATACTTCCACTTTTCCAGGAGGAGAGATACGCGGCCAGTTATTGGCGGTCCCCGAGCCGACGACTGCGGCTCTGCTGGGGCTGGGATTGGCCGCCGGAGCTTGGGGTCTGCGCAAGAAAAGGATTGGCTAGCGGAGCTGTGGGTCCGGGCCGGCTGCGCGGCGGCGGAGTTGGTTCCTTCACTGGTTGCGTGAGGTTCGCCAAACTCATATCTCAATCCGGCCTTTTATCTTCGTGAACAATCGGTTGGGGGGCAACGCCGTCTTCACCATCGCCGTCATGACGGGCCCGTAAAAGCCAACCGTCCACTGTCTCCATTCTAGCCTTAACTGTCCAAAGACTCGACACCCCAGCCCCGGTCGAATAACCCCGCCGGCCCACCTCCCGCAGGCGTTTCAAACCCTTGCCCCGCCGGACTTTCAACTCGCAACTTTAAACTTTCAACTAACCCTGAGCGGCGTTGGCATAATTTAAGCTTTTGTCAATTCTCAGCCGTACTTGAGGTACCTCCAACTGTAAGGCAATGCGGGCAGAATGCGTCTGCGAGAAATACAGCCGGTTCTGCCCGCGCTTTAGGAGCACCTCGTTTTACGGCCGAGTAAGAGAAAGCGAGTTTTATGATCGCTCACGAATCAGAAAGATCCGAGGAGCCGAACCCAGCCGCGCCTTCGCAGCAGGTCACCCTCCAGCCCATCGTCGATAAAGGCGCCGATGCCCTCGCCCCGGACGCTGAAGAAAAAATCCTGGCGGTCCGAGTCACCAGAATGGTCATGGCCTGGAACAACGCCTCTCACCAGGTACTCACCCTCGAGGGCGACGACGTCCTCCGCATCCCCAACCCCCATGCACCGCGCGTCCCCGAAGGCGCCACCCTCGCCAGAGTCTCAATGCAATTCGATCTCGCAGACACACCCGAACCGGCTTCGGCAGACCTCGAACCCCCGGACAAAGCGAAGATCAGCCGGCCGAGTCACGCCCGGCGGATCGCCTCTTGGCTCCTCAAGCGCCACTTCGCCCTGCCGGGTGCCGCACTGCTTAACCAGTTCCTCATCGCTCTCGCCATCGCCCTCGCATCCTGCAACGCTGTGTTCGGCGACGACTCCCTGGACGACGACAGCGATGACGACGAAAGGGAATCCCTGTCTGCGCCGGTGTGAACCCAAACGGTCAACCCAAATCAGAAACACCTGCCCGGCCGGCCCCCTGGCGTTCCCTCGAAACCATGCCCGGCCTTACAGCCTGCACGGTCGACTGGCAGCAACTCACCGGCGAGCAGTTCGAGCCGTTCCGAGCCCTCTGCCTCCAGCCGACCGACTGGCTCGTCAAATCCTACACCTGCCCCCGCCACTGCGGCTGCTCTCACCGGGTAATCCTGCGCCACGACCGCACCTCGGCCGTAGGCGAGTGCCGCTGCGACCCGCCGCACTGCTCGGACATCACCCTTTCTATCGCCGCCATCACCCCGCTGGAACTGAGCTGGACCAGGCTCGCCCGCTCCCTCGCCCAAACTTTTGGGTTTCCGCCGAAATTCCTCGAACTGCCTCCTCTGGGCACGGTCCAGTTCGGAGCCTGGCCACCTGATCTCGTCCCCGCGATTCTCACGGTGCAGTGCATCCCCGACATCTTCCGCAGCGCCGTGGCCGAACTCGTAGCCGACCTCCATCGGCCCTTCATGCTATTCGCACCGACCGGCTCCTCGCTGGACGCCCGCTGTCAAACCCTGCTGGAAAACTGCGGCGCCGCCTTTTTCCCCCTCAGCACAACCACGCTTCTTAAACCAGACGGCACCCTGGTCCCGGCCCGCCCGCCAGCAGAACTGTTCGCCCGATTTAGTCCCCAACCTTCAACCTTCAACTTTCAACCGCGCCGCGGCCCCGCTTCGCCCTCCGCAAGGGCCTCGGCGTCTGGGACCTGATTTTCGACGGCGAGCAAGCCTCAATCCTCCACGAGAAAGGAGTCTTCTACGTCGCCTGGCTATTGTACAACCCTCCCGAGCACCCGATCCACGCCATCGATCTCATGGCCAAAATCCCTGAAATCTACCGCCAGCAGCTTGGCCTCCCAGAACTGGTTGACCCGGCCACCGGACAATCCGTGCCCCTGGAAAGCCACGCGCGAATTCAGGAACGCAGCCTCGCCCTCGACGACGCCCACGCCATGCGCGCCATCTACCGGAAACAAAAAGAACTCGAGGACATCCTCGATTCCAAAGACGAATCCGAACCAGTGAAAGCCGAAGCCCTCCGCGAGCTCGAAACCATCGTCGAATTCCAGCGCCAGCACGGTCGCCGTACCGAAGACAGCGCCCAAAAGGCCGTCCGCTCCGTCCGCAGGGCCATCACCCGCTTCCACCAGAGCCTCCTCACATCACTGGACCAAAACGGCAACCCCCACCCGGTTCTTCGCCCGTTCGCCGCCCACCTTACAGACCACCTAATCATCCCATCCGGCCGCAACCTCGGCCCCGTCGGCAGGCGCGCCCGTCGCCCCCTCGCCGGTTGCTTCACGTATGACCCACCCGCGGGCGCCATCTGGGACGGCGCACGTTGACCCAGCCCGGTCCTCGCCAGATCTACCGTGTCAGGCCGGACCGGCCCGTAGACTTAGCCCTCCGCACTCTAACTCGCTCAGCCATGACACGGCGGAATCAACTCGCAGAAACCCATTAAAAATTTGCGGTTGGGGGCAGCAGCCCTTTCAACGCTCCCACGCGTGCCGCGCGAAATCGCGGGACAGAGGCTGCTCGGAGCACCACCCCGGGAAGCCTCGCTTTTATGCGCCGAGCAACCACCGGCGAATCGATGCTCTCTCAAACGGCTCAACGCCCCAGCATCGTAAGCTAATTGTAGCCAGACTTCACTTCGGCTTTAAAAGCATCCGATCTAAATTTGATCTCCTGCGAAGAAAATAACATGTCATGAAGCTTATATGCCGGGACGACGGCAGCGACCCCGGAGTTCTGCGATGTGAATCGATCGGGGTAGTAACCTTGAACCACCCCAGCGAGTAAAATCGGGCTACGCCTAGCGCTCGGGGATGCGGCTAAAGATACAATGGGTGGCCCGCGACTTTTGCCGAACCAAAAGAAAACTGGCGAGCCGCTGTTGCCGGGCCATACCTCCGTTTCCATCAGATAAACGTTCTCAGCCCCATAGGGCCCTCCCGGGATTACCTCGTCCGTCACCATAGCAAGGCGCCCGAAGCGATAGATAGGAATATTCTCTTCCGCCCCATAAAATGGGGTAAACAAGCCCACAAAAAAAATATCATCCCCCTCTCGAATATGGCGCTTTCTGAATACGCTCTTGTCGGCAATGAGCTTTGAATCGAAGGAACCGAAGTTAAGTCGCGGCGCAAGATATGCAGCAGGCCCGCCACACCCGCCTCACGACAGCAAAGACCGGTTTCGAAATGGGCATTCCGTTCAACGAATTGAACCGCGTTCTCGATCTCGGTTTCAAACCTATTGCGTGTGGTGACGACAGTTACCTCCCCGCAAGACTCCAAAAGGTCACCACCGCACAGCCGCTCCAGCCAAAGCAACTCCAGCTCCGCTCCGCAACAATGAATTCTGAACCACCACTTCCCGCCGCTGACTCTCCGCTCTCCAGCACTTTTGGTGCTCGCCTCGTCACGTTGTCCGACGGCCGCCCCGGTCTCCGCGGCGGCATCCACGTCACTGCCAGCGCCCCTGGTAAGGACGCTGTCCTCAGCGTCCCCGATCCTTCCGCCCCCACCGCCCCCAGCGTCCCGAATCCCTCCTCCACCCTCGACTTCATCTCCTCCGATGAAACTCTTGATCGGTACGGCGAAATCATTTCTGCCGCCGGTTGGAGCCTGGACAACTACCGCCGCAACCCCGTCTTTCAGAACTCCCACCAGTACGGCGACATCATTTTCACTCTGGGCAAGGCTCTCATCACCGAAGTCCGCACGGTGGCCGACCGCCAGGTCCTCTTTCAGCGGATCGAGTTTGCCACGGAGGCGAATCCGATGGCCAGAATCGCATACGCCCTGTACAGCCGGGGCTTTCTCAAGACCGTCTCGGTCGGCTTCATCCCCCTCCGCTGGGAGGACGGCTCCACATCGTCCTCGTCCTCGTCCTCGTCCTCGATCCCCTTCCGCAGGAAATACCTCGAACAGGAACTCCTTGAAGTCTCAGCCGTCGCGATCCCCGCAAACCCCAACGCTCTGGCCCTCGCCCTAAAATCCGGCGCTGTGGAAAAATCAGACCTGCGCGACCTCGCTGACCTTCTTCACCAGGCCCTCGATCCGCGAAGCCGTAGCGCAGATTTTCAATCTGCTGTATCGCCGATTTCCAATCGGCAGCCGTCCGACGACTCAGGCCTCCCCCTCGCCGAACCCGCTTCGCCATCAATCCATCAATCCATTAATCCATCAATCCATCCCCTTTTGGCGCTCGCCCGCGAAGTCAGAGACCTGATCAAGCGTGCCTAGCAAAACCCCGGTCGGCTTGCGAGCAGCCGCCCCAATCACAAACCATCGCGTAAATCGTAAATCGTAAATCGTAAATATGAACCCCACCCCCGAAACCGAACACACTGACCTCCAAACAACCCTGACCGAGATCAAGGGCGGCTGGTCCCAGGTCCGAGACCTCCCCGCCACCGTGAAATCCCTCCAGGACCAGCTCGCGGAAGCCACCGAGCAGCTCGCCCAGCTCCGCCGCCAGGCCCTTTTCAACGCCACCCTCTCCCAGCGCGCCCGCCTCCCCGGCTCCGTCTCCGATGAGTGCGCCCGCGAGATCGCCGCCCGCGTCATTCTCCACTACGAAAAAAACGGCCGGCTCGAAGCCATCTGCTCCGCGCCGGCGGAATGCGACAAGCTGATTCACTTCTCGCGCTCCGTCCTTGGCATCACCACGCGGACCGCGCTGACCGCCACTGAAGTGCCTCTCCCCGCCCAGTACGGCAGCCAGAAGGTTCTAACGAACGGCCTCTCGGCAGGCGACCTCCTCTTCGGAAACGGTAACCCTGGCGGCATCGGGTGGCTCTCCGCCGATGGCACCACCTCAAACTTGAACTGGATAGTCATTACCAACGAACCAAACCTAATTGAGAGCATCTACGTGGACCAGACCGGGATTTGGAGCAATGACGTCCTAGCGGTGTCGGGCGCAGACGCACGATTCCAGAGTATCACGAATCTCAATGTCTGGCGCGTTCACCTCCGAACCAATGCTCAGATCGTTGCCTCCATTCCCGCCCTCCACCTCGAGGGCCTGCTTACACTCTCGAACGACACCCGTTACGGCCCGTGGGCTGGCAAACTCCTAACCGCAGATGAAAACACTCATGCCATTTTTGCGCTAGACCCATCCGGCAGCGTCTCAAACTATTTGCTGGGCATCGATGCTGACGCTATTCGCCTCATCCCGACAAACCAGGACCTTTACTGCGTCCACTTCCGCAGTGCAGACAGTCGACTGGTAAAGGTTTCCCGCCAGTACTTTATAGACTCGGTGGGGGACATTCTCTTTGAGCAAGCCGGGGAAACTCTGGCTGATCCCACCCTCTTTGTAGCTCACTGGAACGGCACCAACTTCGACGTTCACGGGATTGACCTATTTACCTACTTTCCCAACGATGGCTTTTTCGAAAAGCCGGCCTTTGCCCCGGTCAGCATGCCCCCCGTCCAATGACCGGCTTACCCATCCTAACGCGTGAAGCCCACGCAGAATGCGTGAAATTCACGCAATAACTAGGTAAAACAAACCACACGACGCCTGCCCTGACGTTGGCACTTTCAATGCTTTCCTTAAACAATATGATTACGCGACTGCTCTCAGGAGTTCCCATCCTCGCCCTAGCGACCATCTGCTCCTACGGCCAGGGCACCTTCATTTACGACCAGCAGGACTCGACTTCGGAAGGGTCTCCCCCATATGGTTCCGGGCCCTCGATTCAGAGTCTACTGCCTTCAACCGGACAATCCTTCACACCGAGCCTGTCGGGTATAGATTTTATCCGGCTAATCTTCGATGACGGCGACCCCACGGATGGCCTCGGGGCTTCGATCAGCCTGAATCTACGATCCACCTCGATAGCCGGACCAATCCTCGGCACAACGGCCACGGTCAACATGCCCAACGGATTTAGCGGCACTGCCAATTTTTTCTTCCAGAATACAATTCCATTGAGTTCTGGCACCACGTATTACTTCGACCTCAATTTTCAGACAGGGGGTCCTTGGAACGTGGATGCTGGATCCTACACCTACGCCGGCGGGACAGCGTACAGGAACGGACAGGTTTCCCCCGGCGGCAACTACTGGTTTCGGGAGGGCCTCGTCGTGCCCGAGCCTTCCTCGGCGGCGCTGCTGCTACTGGGAGGAGCCGCATTCATTTCCCTCCGCCGCCCCAAACGCCAATGAAAATATCCTCCGTTACCTCAGCTTTCCTCCTGTCGGCAGCCCTTTCCGTTTTCAGCCAGGGCACCACGTTCGTTTACGACCAGCAATCCTCAACCGACGAGGGGTATTATGGTTACGGCGGAGGGCCGACGTATCAGAGCTTGCTCCCAACCACCGGGCAATCCTTCACCCCGACCCTTTCGAGCATCGACTTTATCAGGCTCGAAATAAATGATGGCAGCCCAACCGGGACTCTGAGTTCGACCTGGTTTCTGAACCTCCACGCGACCTCAATTCATGGCCCTATCTTGGGAACGACGGCCCCGGTTGACCTTCCCGGCGCGTTTGCCGGTGCCGCCAACTTCTACTTCCCCAACACCATTCCACTGACTCCGGGGACCTCTTACTGGTTCGATGTCAACAGCCCAGACGGAGGAGCTTGGCATCTCATCGCTGGGGTATTCAACTATCCAGGCGGATACGCTTGGGCGCAAGACACAGCGTATGGCTCCTCCGATTACTGGTTTCGGGAAGGCATCCTTGTGCCCGAGCCGTCTTCGGCTGCGCTGCTGTTACTGGGAGGAGCTGCATTCGTTTGCCTCCGCCGCCGAAGCCCCAAGTAAACAAATCGTTCTTTCCTCACGCCGTTGCACCACTCCGCTGGGCCCAAAGGCCCACCGGCGCCCACCCTGTCTTTGCCACTTCTCATCTGCGCCCATCACTCCACCACCCCACCGCTCCGCACGCCTTACTCCATGAATCGACCCACCGCCCCGCTCCGCACTCCGCACTCCGGATCCGGCATTTCCGCGTCCTCAGCATCTTCCGCCGTTGCATTTCCTCTTTGCGTCTTTGCCTCTTGGCGCCTTTGCGTTAATTCCGCACTCCGCATTCCGCACTCCAACCGCCTGAAAACCTGAAAACATGATAACTCAATTAGCGACCATCAAATCCCGCCTCGCCATCCCCGACGCGGACACCACAAACGACGCCCTGCTCACCGCCGCAATCAAAGCCGTCACCGCCCGTTTCGACAAAGAAACCAGCCGCACCCTGTCCCGCACCGCCAGCTTCCAGCAAGAGTTTGACCCCAGCGACACCGAACTGCTGGCCACCTGCTACCCGATTGAGTCGGTCACCAAATGGGAAACCAAATCCTCCGAGTCCTCCGGCTGGCAGGAGCAGCCGGCGCCGGACTACCTGGTCCGCTCCGCCTGCATCGTTTCCCTCCGTACCCCCTTTTTCATTTATCCTTTATCCTTTATCCTTTCCCGCATTACTTACACCGGTGGCTACGTCCTCCCCGGCACCACGCCAGGCGCAGGCCAAACGCCGCTCCCCGACGACATCGAGCGCGCCGCCGTCGAGCAAGTCGCTTATTGGTTCCAGAATAAGGCCACCATTGGCCTCAGAATCTCCTGGCCCTCCGGCGGCACCTACCAGCAGTTCGCCGCCCAGGACCTCCTCCCCTCCGTCCAGGCCGTTCTCACCAAATACCAGCGCTGGGCCCTCTGACCTCCGGCCTTTGCCCACCGGTCACTGATGACTGATGACTCATTACCCTCCCTCGCGCTTGGCCCTCCGCTACACCCCGGCGCACCGCATCGAGGCCGGATTGGAGGTGGCGATGGAATGGCCGATAATGTTCAAGTGAGATGACGCCAGAGTTTTTCATATTCATCCACGGGATTGGATTTAGCGTCGGCGTTAAATGGAAGTGCGCTTTGAAGCCGGCGCACCAGACCGGAATCAAGCGCAGCGGGTTCCCAAAGCAGCAACGCAAGTGCGTTCAGGACTTTTTCGCGTGGGTGCCGATGGCTGCGTTTTTGAAACAATGCTGCCGGACCGAACACCTTGGCATTCACCAGCCGGTTGCGCCACGGATTTGTCTCCAGACATTTGTTTGCCGGGCAAAGGACGTAATCGCGCGCCGAGTTGAACTTGTGGTTCAGCCGCCGGCTTTCCAGCCACAACCAGAGTTGGAGCGCCAGGGCGGAGATTTCTTCAAATTGGGATTGAAGGCTCGCTGCGGCGGCTGGGGCGGCCCGGTCGGGATGAAGCTTGAAGCGCAATCCGGCGGCGTGGTGCCGGAGCACTTCCGGCAGCCAGGGTGTTTCCTCGCCGGCCACGAGCTGCTTCAATCGACGGTGACGCTCAAGGCAGCTCCAGTGATACTCGTTGAAGGCGGTAAGCACAGCGTCGCCCAATGCCAATTGTGCCTTGGCAAGGTTGCGCCCGATGAAGTCGGCGGCGGCGGCGGTCAACGGGTCGGCGCCCAGTTTCTCCCGCGCGAAAAGCAAACCGGAGCACCGGTTCATCAGCAGGCGGGTGGCCTCGCTCGGGGGAAGGTTGCGTGCGTCGCGGTGATGTGCACAACCCGAAAACAAACCACGTCCGCCACAAAGCTGTCGGTGGCCGGCGACGAGGTCGTAGTAAAACATGCTCGCCGGGCTGCGGCGCAGCCGGGCGAGTGAACTGATTTTGAATTCCACCTCGATTCCGGCGATCGGCGCCAACTCCTCGCTCAAATGATGCAGCGCATCCCCGTAACGCCGTTCGTTGAACCAGTGGTTGCCACGGATGAAGACGTAAAATTCCAGATCGTTGTAAGGCTGGTCGCCGGTTTCCGTTTTCAGCACGCCGCCTTCCCCCCGGCCATAACCGCCGCTGAGCAGCAACGCTTCCAATTTCCCGTCGCGGATGATTTCCTGCATGCTGGCCAGAACGGCTTCGCATATCCGGCCGAGATGGCATTCCAATTCATCGCTCCCGTCGAGAGTGAAGCGTTTGGTTTTGGCCCGGAGTTGGGCTGGACGTGGCATCTCCGCCAGTCCGGTCGTCTGTATTCTGTCCTCCGGGGCATTCATTCGCGGCCGGGACTTAAACGGGCAGTTGATTTCATTCCGGACAGTGGCGGCGTCGAATCGGGCAGGAGGTTGTCCCGATACGCGGTCCACCCGTTCCTGAACCCCGCCAGTTTCGCGTGCCGCTGTTGCCAGCGAATGCGCAAGGCATGGGGCCATTCCCGCAAGCGCCGGCGCCGCAGGCAAAACCGGAGGTCCCTTCGCGCATCGTTCGCCCAGCCGAGCAACACCGTGCGGACAAAGTTGATATCGTTTGGAGACCCCGGCCAGGACGCGGCGAGCGCCCGCGCTTCCCCGAAGCTGCGCTTCCAGGCCTCCTGCGCCGTGTAATTATGCGAATGCATCGCCACCGATTCCGGCACGTAAACCACCCGGTAACCCGACGCCCGGCACCACCGCGTGTACTCGTCGTCCTCGGAGTATTGCATCCGTTCGTCGAATCCGCGCTTCGCCCAGACATCCTTGCGAATGCCGCTGCTGGCCATGCTGAAAAAATGTTCCCAACCGCAGGATTCGCGGTATGGGCCGAAGCAACGCTCGTAATCGTGGGCAAAAACCGCCTGGCAGTCCGGGCGCGGGATCTGCCGGCCAAATACGGCCGCAACCTGGGGGTCGAACAAAGCTTCGACGAGCGGGCGCAGCCAGTTGCTTCCCTGCGGAGTGGCATCGGCATTCAGAAGAATTCCGTAATCCGAACTTGCCAGTTGCATGCCCCGGTTCATCACCCGCGCCGGGTTGTATTCCGACGGCGCAATTTGAAGCAAGAGGCGGGGCAGTGCGTGGCGAATCAGTTCCACCGAACCGTCGGTCGAGCCGGAATCGATGACGATGAGCTCCCAGTTGCGATATTCCTGCGCTTTGAGCGCGGGCAGTGTTTCGCGCAATGCCCAGCCTTCGTTGAAGGATCGCACGATGATACTGACATGGGGTTCGTTCATGGCCACCGTTTCATCTCCGCGAGATTACCCCAGCCATAGGCCTTGTGGTATGGGGCTTGTTCTCCAGTGTATTAGGGGCGCTCGCCTACTTACACCCGGCACCTGGCGATTTTATATTGCTGAAAGTTGGCAAAAGCGGCCTGAGCCGTTTCGACGAATGGTTGTGCGCAGTAATAAGCCATGCATCAATGCAAACAAAGGACTTAATCGGCATTTGCGTTTTCTTCGCAGCCACATTGGGCAGCGTCGCGGCGTGCTGTCTTTCGCGCCGCGTCCGTGACGCCGCGTTTTTTCTGATGATCGTCGGGTTAACTTGCAGCGACAAACTCTCCCTCAATTTTTTCAGCCATTATTGGTACCGCGGCACGACGCGCGGCGCGGAGTTCACGTGCATGGATGCGCTGGCCATCGGAGTGTTGGTCAGTTCGTTTCTGTTCCCCTGCGCGCGCGAGCGCCGTTGGCTCTGGCCCGCCAGTTTCGGCTTGATGCTTCTATTCTTCGCCTACGCCTGCGGTAATGTCCTTTTTTCTGATCCCAAGATTTACGGGCTCTTTGAACTTTCAAAAATGCTGCGCGGAATCATTTTTTTCCTGGCGGCGGCCTGGTTCGTTCGCGGGGAACGCGAACTGTCCATCCTCGTCCTGGCGCTGGCTGGCGCGGTCTGTTTTGAAAGCGCAATCGCATTGAAGCAGCGGATTTTTGGCGGCATCTACCGGGTCACGGGCACGATTGATGACCCAAACAGTTTTTCGATGTATCTCTGCACCATTGCGCCAGTGTTCGTTGCAGCCGCCACTTCCACGTTGCCGAAATTTCTTCGCCGGGTTTCCGCGCTCGCAATTGCGTCGGCCACATTGAGTGTCGTGCTGACCATTTCACGCGCGGGCATTCCCGTTTTTGCCTTCATCATGCTGGGAACGGCGGCGCTGTGCGTATCCTGGACGGTCACGACAAAAAAAATTGGGGCGATGGTGGTTGTGGCCATGTGTCTCGCCGCTTTGCTCGCTAAACAATGGTATCTGTTCCAGGCCCGCTTTTCCCAGGCGACGCTTGAGGAAGAATATCTCGACCCGAATTACGATGGACGCGGCTATTACCTTCGCGTCGCCAAAGTAATCGCGGACGACCGCTTTTTTGGCGTGGGCCTGAACAACTGGTCTTATTGGGTCAGCAAAAAATACGGGGAGTTTCTCGAAACGCCCTACCACTACGAAGATTACGACGATCTCACCTACGCACCAAGCAAGGAGGCACTGCCGAGCTTCTTTTACGCCGCACCCGCTCACAACCTTGCCGCGCTCACCGTCGGCGAGCTCGGCGTGCCCGGGCTCCTGCTCTTCGCGCTCCTTTGGTTGCGCTGGTTTCAAATGGGCGCGAATTTTCTCTGGTCGCGCTCGCCCGACGCGATGCGCCGGCTCGGCATCGGAATCTTTTTTGGCACGTGCGGGATTTTTTTGCAGAGCGTCACGGAGTGGGTTTATCACCAAACGCATATTTTTCTCACATTCCACATCCTGCTCGGTGCGCTCGCCGGCCTTTATTGGGTGAAGCGTGAATCAAAGCGCCGCGAAATTAGAATGCAAACAACCAGCCGGGACTGGCAGCAACTGGGGCAATATGAACCCGCCGTCGCTTGAAGTCTTGACTCCGCCCGCAACGCGCTTTTTAGAAAGTGCGATTGAAACCTGCGCCGTCTCAAAAAAACCTGCGATGCGGGTGGTTCACGTTCTGCGCAAATGTAATCCCGCCGAGTGGGGCGGGACGGAGGCGGCCGTTCAACGTTTGGTGGCAGGATTGCGGGAACAGGGAGTCGGATCGGTCGTTTATTGTCCGCGGCTCAAAAACAAATCCGTCGCTAATCCCCTCACCGAGGCCGGGTGCGCTGTCAAACGTTTTCACTCTTTTCTGCCCATCTTGGGGGTTTCGCGGCGGCAACGTCAGCAAATGATCGCCGTCGGCGGAAATCTCATGTCGCTCGATCTGCCAATCGCGTTGCGGCGTGAATCGAACGTGTCCATCATTCATACGCACGCGCTGGGGCGAATCGGCGGAATCGCGTCGCTTGTCGCGCGGCACCGTCGTGTGCCACTCGTGGTCTCTATTCACGGCGGCTTTCTTGATTTGCCAGAGGTGTTAAGGAAAAGTTTTCGAGAACCATCCCGCCGCGGCTGGGAATGGGGCAAGCTGTTCGGCTTCCTGCTGCGCTCGCGGCAACTGCTGCGCCATGCGGACGCCGTTCTCACCTGCAACCCGAAGGAGGCCGCGTTGTTGCGCGGGCAGTTTTCAGACCGGCGCATCGTGGTGCACCCTCATGGCATTTCAGCCGATCTTTATCGCAAAGATGGCCGCGAGCAGGCGCGCGCAGTTTTTCCGCAAATCCGTGACCGTCAGGTTCTGCTGTGTGTCGGGCGCATTGACCCCGTCAAAAACCAACGCTGGCTGGTTGAGGAAGCGCCTGCAATTTTTCAGCGGCATCCGCAGGCCCTGGTCGTGCTGGCTGGCGCCTGCACGGATGAAAGCTACGGCGAAACTTTGCGCGCAAGAATCCGTGACCTCCATCTGGAAAATCACGTGTTGCTCACCGGCGGATTGCCTCCCGGTGACGCGCGGCTGATTGGGTTGTTTCAAGAGGCGTGGGTTGTGCTTTTGCCTTCGGTTTCTGAAACCTTCGGCCTGGTCATTCTCGAAGCGTGGGCAGCCGGCACGGCAGTCATTGCCAGCCGCACTTCGGGCGCGTCGGCGTTGATTCGCGACGGATCCAACGGCTGGTTGTTTGACCACGGCGATGCCCGCACCTTTCACAGGGCCGTTGACCTCGCGTTGCTCAAACCCGAAGTCGCCACGCAATTTGCCGTCGAAGGTGGCAAACGCGTCGATGACGAATACGACAGTGCCGTGCTCACCGGGCAGATGAAGAATCTCTACGCCCAACTCATTGAGGAAAAATATGCGCTTCGTCATTTTGCGCGACGATGACACCAACGCGCTGACGCCGGTGGAATGCCTGGAACGGCTCTATCGTCCATTTTTGGGCCGCGGCCTGCCGGTGAATCTCGCTATCATACCGGACGTCCGCACCGACGCTGTCCGCCCGGACGGACGAACTGAGCAGTTTCTCTTTGCCAAAAACGGTTGCCGTGAACTGACGCTGCCCATCGGCGACAACGAAGAAATGGTGCGCTACTTGCGTGCGAATCCCGGTTACCAGGTTGTGCAGCACGGTTACGATCATTCGTTGTTTGAATTTGATTCGGAGAACGCCGGCGATATTCGTGACCGGCTTGAACAGGGCACCCAACTGCTCCTGGCCGCCGGCTTTTCCCGGCCGCTAGCCTTCGTCGCTCCTCATGACAAATTTTCACGCCTCAGCCTGGGCGAAGCCGCAAAACGGTTCCCGGTGATTTCAACGGGTTGGTTCGAACTGGGGCGGCTTCCGGTTTCCTGGTGGCCCCAATATGCGTTGAAGAAGATCACTCGGACACCACACTGGCGATCCGGGCAGACCCTGTTGCTCAGCCACCCCGGCTGCCTGCTCTCGTGTCATCGGCCATGCCAGACCATCTTAAACGAAATCAAAAAGGCCGTGGCAAGTCGTGTGTTGACGGTGCTGGTTACTCACTGGTGGGAATACTTTTATGAGGGAAAGCCCAACGAACTATTCATCCAGGTGCTTCATGACACCGCCCGATGGCTGGCAGAGCAGCCGGACCTGAAAGTGATTTCGTTCGGCGAATTGTTGAACACCAACCTTCCGCTTGTTTGACCCCCAAATATGAGAACGCAACTTCAAACTTTGGCCAGCAGCAAGTCACCGGATTCGATGGCGGCCTCGTTCAGAAAAAAACGGTTCGCCCTGTTCATGGACCTGATCGCGGCTGACCATCATGCGCCGCTCACCATCCTTGATGTCGGAGGCACGCAGGAATTTTGGGAGGTGATGGGTTTTGTCAACACACCTCACAAAATCATTTTGTTGAACCTGTTTGAAACCCTCGTCCGCCATCCAAACTTTGTTTCCATCACAGGTGACGCCTGCCGGCTGAACGACTTTGCCGACCAGTCCGTGGACGCGGTATTTTCCAACTCCGTGATCGAGCATCTGGGCACTTACGAGAACCAGTTGCGGATGGCCAGCGAAATCCGGCGCGTGGGGAAAAAGTATTTCGTCCAGACACCGAGTTTCTTTTTCCCCATCGAGCCGCATTTTCTCTGCCCTTTTTTTCACTGGCTGCCTTTTCCGGCGCGCTTGCAACTCATTCAGCAATTTTCGCTGGGGAACATCACCCGTAAACCGTCCCGGGCGGAAGCCGTGAAAACACTGCGCGAATTTCGCCTGTTGAGGAAATCCGAAGTGAAGGCGTTGTTTCCTGATGCCGACATCCACTCGGAACGCGTACTGGGGCTCACGAAATCCTACATTGCGGTAAAATCACCGGCGCGTCATCGGCGGCCTGGGCCAGGGGTTCCGGCAGCGTTGAATTGAGGGGCGAAAGTTTCTTTTTGTAAAATGCGATGATCGGTTGCTCAAGGCACTTATGGACCAGGGAGGCGATGAGAACAGCCGCAATCGCGCTGGCAGACAGACAGAGCGCCGGGGAACTGCCTCCTGGCAGTTTTTTCACTGCGCTCATGACGAACAGATGAAGCAGATAAGTGCCGTAGCTGGTTCTTCCCACGTGCGTCGCGAACCTCCCACTGATCACCGGCGTCGCCGGCCTGAACACCAGCCCCATCATTGTGAGGGTCATCAACAGATAAAGCAGTTGCGCATCCCATAAACTCTCCTGCTGCATGGGATGGACTCCCAACCAGGCTCCAGTGACCAGGGTGAGGCACGGCAGGCTGCGAGCAGAACCCAGCCAGGGCAGGAAAAATTCATACCCCCGCCGCAAGTTCAACGTAAACGCCGCCAGTACGCCGAACAAAATTGGTTCCCGGTAACTGAAGACGACGCGCCAGAGCGTGGACCCGGTATCGACGGTGCCAAGCGTCTGATACACGGCAAACTTGACGAATAACGCCGCCAATGTCGCCTGGATAACAAGGCGGCGACGCGCAAAAACAAGCAGCAACCCGAATGCGACGTAAAACTGTTCTTCCACGGCCAGCGACCATGCCTGAAGAAAAGGGCCTTGCGTCGCGGTCGTCAGCCAATTGCTGTAATAAAACAGGTAGGCCGGCAATTTTTCCGCAAACAGCGCCCGATTTTCCGGCGAGTATTGTTGAAAGCCAAAAACCAAGAAGGCCTGCAACAGCAACGCCAAGTAGTACAGCGGCAGCAACCGCAAGGCACGACGACCGTAAAATTTCCAGAGGTCAAGCCTCCCGGTTTTTTCCTCCTCGCGCAAAAGCAGCGTGCAGATCAGAAACCCGCTGATGACGAAGAAAAGGGAAACGCCGTAGCGTCCATTTTCCTGGAGCGTTTGAATCAGGCTGGATCGGAATCGAGGCACGTGATGGAGCAGCACCAAGAATATCGAGATCGCACGCAACCCATCCAGGCTGTTGAAGTAGGAACTTGCCTTGAAGGCGTCGAAAGTCCGGATATTGGCGGGCGCAGTATTCATGCCTTTGCGCATTGCCGGGCGGGGTACGGAATGGCTGTCTCAAAGGGCAGGGCGATTGAGTTTCGCCGTGCCGGAACGGCATTTCTTCCCTTGGCCAGTTCCGCGTCCCGGGCCATAAGGTTGAAAATGTGCGGGATGGCCACGATGTCCTCCGGAATGGAGGGTTGATTCGTGAGCAGGGCGGCGAAACTGTGTTTGTTGTCCGGATGATAACCGTGCATGGCGCGAATGGGGCGTTCGCCCATGTGGCTCGGCACGATCAACACGCCTTCATTTGCCAGAAAAATCAGTTCACCGAAGTACCGGTCCTGGAAATGTGCGTGCAGCCTTTTCAATTCCTCATCCGGCAGAACGCGACCCGTCGGGATTCTTTGCAGGCAACCCGCGATGAGCCGGTGCGCGCGGTCGTTGAAAAACCAGAACCGGGCCATCGTGGAATCATAAACGACGGCGTAATCCCGCTCCATTTCGAGCGGCAATTCGTTGATTTTTGCCTTGAGATCGAACAGTTCATCACAGTTGGCCATGCCGTGGTCGCTGAAAATGTAAAGCCGAACCTCCTCGTAATGCCCCGGCACAGCGTCGAGCAATTTTGAAATCCAGGTTTCATATTGCCTGAGTTTGGGCGCGATTTGGGGCGATTGGTTGCCGACACGGTGCAGCAAGCCGTCCAGCTCCGGCCAATAAACAAGGGCAAAGTCAATGCGTTCGGTTTTCACCTCGCCGATCAGTGCCTCCAGGTTTTCCGTCTCGCTTTTTGCCGGATCGCTGACGTGATAGGTGATGTGGCGGGTTTCGAGAAAATCGAAGATGTTCGGACCCCGGTTCATCCCGCCCGGCTGGAGCGGGCTTTTTTTCTCGGTGAAATCGAACAGCGAAATATGCTTGAAAGGGATGTTGTAGAGGTCGAAGTAACCGCGAAATTTCAACTTTACCTTCACGAATTTGGAAAGCCAGCGCCGGAAAATGCGCCGGCTGGTGACGGTGGTGGGCAGCCAGCGGAGCGGTCGGAGTGATTTGAACGGCGAGTGTGCGGGGTCATAAACAAAATAGCACCAGTTGCGATGTTCCTCCGGCCAGCGACCGGAAAGAATGGACGGGACACAGGCCGAGCTGTAACCGAATACCGATTGAAGACGTTTGCGATTGGGTGCGAACGCGCTAACGAAGGGATCATTCTTGATGATCTCCCAGCCGCAGGCATCGATGAAAATGAACAATGGCAGGATGGATTTCATTCCATTTCGGGCGGTGGTGAAACGGCTAGCCGTGATGGAACCCGTTGGTCGGCCTAGAGTTTGGCAAAACGATTTCGAAAAGGTGGTGCATGCGCGTCAATTCAAAGACCTGCTGCACCGGCGCTTGAGGATTGACCAGCCGGACGGCGACACTGCCGTGGTTACTTAGCTCATTGGCGGCTTTGTGGAGCGACACGAGCGCTCCGAGGCCGCAACTGTCCACCAGGTTGGTTTGAGACAGATCGATTTCAATGCTTTTGAGTTCCGGCGCTAGCCGGGCGCAGATTTCATTGCGGAACTGGCGAGCGTTGACGGCGCTTAACTCACGAACACCGCTGACATTCAAGGTACCGTTTTGTCGCTGGATTTCCATGTTGATCAATGCGCCCGGCCTTCTTCAAGCTGTCCCGGGGCGAGGATTTGGCCGAGTTGTTCGCGGACCTGCGACCAGGGAACGCCCAAGGCTAACAGGAACAAGGCCCGCGCAAAAATCATCCAGTTCAAGCGCCGGCCGGCCTGGGCGGCGTAATAACTGGCGTGGGCACGCGTTTCATCGCTGAAAAAATCGGTGCAACCTTCAACATCGGCGAGTGAAATCAACCCTAGCGGCGCGGTGACCCAGAGGCGTTCGAACTCACTCACCAGGCTGGTGGCCTGGCGGGGGCTCAATGGGCGGTTGCCAATCCAGCAGAAATTGCCGCGGACGATCTTCCACAATTGCGGCCAGCGCCGCAACCAACTGTGCTGACTGGCCAACTCGTAATAAATCAGCCGTTCGCCCGGAATGGAGGCGGCGGCGACCGGTCGTGGCCGGACGGCAATTCGTGGCCGCAGCGCGGGCTGGCCTCGGAATTTTGCGGCCAAAATGGCCATCAAAGCAAGAGGCGAGGTCAACAGCATCACCAGCAGGGCAATGACACGGCTGAACAATCCCACCGGTACGGTTCCCGAACGGTTCCGCCCCAGCGAACTCAGCAAAAACGAGTCGGGCACCCTCGTGCAGGAATCCAGCTTCCAACTGGTCAGAAGACTGCCCCGGGCAAGGGAATGGCGGATTTCGGTGAATTTTCCGACGAAGGTTTCGGGGCCGATGACACTGTGGGAGATTTCGGTGCCGAATTCCACAAACGTGTCGTTTTCGAGGATGGCCAAGGGGCCAACCACGGCGCCGGAACTTATCCTGACGTTTTCACCAAGCCAGCAAGGCGCGCGCAATTCGGCGTCGGGGGCGATGCGCGTATGGAGTCCAACCCAGACCCCGGGCTTGATCTCGCGCACGCCAATCCGGTCCGCAGTCGCGGCGTGGGGCAGCCATTTCGTCACGGCGTCGAACCAGCCGGCGTAGCTGGTGAACAGCGGCGCCTCCGGCAGGCCGGGCAGGTGGTCCATGGTGCGGGCGTTATCCGGTGCGGGCAGCCAATTTTCGTGGTCCGATTCGGCGTATTTGGCGAGGGCTTCGGCGGGTGTCAGTTCGCGCGTTTCCGGAAACACCTGCACGCGCAATCCCCAACGCGCGCCTCTGCCCACGAGGGCGCGCACCTGTTCCGGCCGATCCGTGGCCAGAATATAAACCTCCCGGGCGCCAAGCGTCACCAGGCGTTCCAGCCAGTATTCCACTGGGCTTTTGCCGAGGATGGGCAGATTGGACAACGGAACGGACTCGGCCAAGGCGGCGACGCTCTGACGTTCCGCGGGGCAGATTAATAAGGCTTTCATCAGCAGGCTCCTTTTCCGCCTAAAACCGCCGGCACGGTTTTGGCCAGGATGGTTATGTCGGTGGTGAAGCTTTGGGTTTCGATGTAGCGGACGTCGAGCTTCACTTGGCCGGAAAAATCAATTTCGCTGCGCCCGCCGATCTGCCAAAGGCAGGTGATGCCTGGCCTGGCGGCCAGGCGGCGGCGGTCGGCGAGGGAATAAAGCGCCACTTCGCGCGGCAACGGCGGGCGGGGGCCGACGAGCGACATGTCTCCCTTGAGGACGTTGAACAATTGCGGCAGCTCGTCGAGAGAAAATTTCCGCAGCCATTTGCCGGTGCGCGTGAGGCGTGGGTCGTTCTTGATTTTAAAGGTGACGCCTTCCCGGTGGTGATTCTTTTTGAGCAACCCCTGCAGGCGCGCTTCCGCATCGAGGCCCATCGAACGGAATTTATACATTTTGAACTCGCGTCCGAACTGGCCGACGCGAATCTGTTTGAAAAAGACCGGCCCGCCGCCTTCCAGTTTGATGAGCAGGGTGATGAGGAGGAACAGCGGGGCGGACAAAATGAGCAGCAGCGCGCCGGCCACGATGTCGAAAAGACGTTTTCCTTGACGGGCGCCGGCCGTCATCCGGTGCCACAGCCAGCGCTGCCGACGAACGCAGAGGTTGAGCCACCAGCGGCCGGGCAGGGTTTGGGCGGCGGTGAGATGCGGCAGCGGCAATTTGGCGGGAGGGCGAGGCATGGTTTGAAATCAGATCGGTGACACGGCATCCGCCGGGTGAAAGTTCGCGTCCCCTGGCACCGGGCGAGGTTCTTCTCCCGCCGGCGAATCGGGTCTGGTGGCCAATTGTTGCAACCTCCAAATCAACCGGCTGAGTTCCATCTCACTCGGGGGTTGCGTTATGACCAGGTCCGCCCACCGGGATTGGGGTTCGACGAAACGACGGTGCATGGGGGCAATCGTCTTCCAGAATTGGGCACGCACCGATCCCGGGGTGCGCCCGCGTTCGCCCTCATCGCGCGCAAGGCGGCGTTCCAGCCGGAGTTGCATGGGACAATCGAGAAAGACCTTCAAATCAAACAGGTCGCGCAAAACCCGACGCCACAGCAACCAGAGTCCATCCACCAGCACCAGTGGGGCGGGGATGACGGTTTCCCCCCGTGGCCGCCGGGTGTGGGTGGCAAAATTGTACCGTGGGACTTCCACCGCCTGCCCGGCGCGGCAATCGCGAAGAACCTGCAGCACCCGCGACCAGTCAATGGCACCCGGATGGTCAAAATTGATCTCCTCTCGCATCACCGGCGGCTGATCGGAATGATCCAGGTAGAAATCGTCCAGCGACAACCGCGCGGCCAACCCGTCCAGCTTCTGGCTCAAATGGCCGGCCAGCCAGGTTTTGCCGGAGCCACTGCCGCCGACGATGGCGATGAGCCGACGGTGGGTTGGAGGTTGAAGATTGAGGGTTTTCATGCCGCAATGGGTTGGCGGGTTTCATCCATGACGCGCTGGAACAATTCTTCCAGGCCGTCAATATATTTTGAAAAACCATAATACTCCGCGACGGTCGCCCGGCCCTGTTCGCCCATGCGGCGGGCGAGTGTCTTGTCCCGGAGCAGTTCCTCGACCCGCGCGGCGAAGGCGGCGCGGTCCATCCACCGTACGAGCCAGCCGTTGTAACCGTCAATGAGCCATTCCTTGATGCCGCCGGCGTCGAAGGCGACGACCGGCAGGCCATGGCGGAGGCCTTCCAGGCCGACAGCGCCGAACGGTTCCGGCCAGACGGAGGAGACCAGCATCGCACTGCCTTCGCGGAGATAGCAGTGCAACTCCTCCGGCGGAACATAACCCTTGAAATGGACACGGTTTTCCAACCCAAGTCGACGGCACAATTTTTCGCAGTGCGCGCGGTGATTGCCGTCGCCAAAGATGAAACATTCAAACGGCGCGCAGACCAGCGCGAGGGATTCGAGCAGCACATCCACGCCCTTGCCGCGGACGAGCTGGCCGGCGTAAAGGAGGAGATTGCGGTTGCTGAAATTGCTCTGACTCGACGGATCGCCGGCGAGCGGCACTGGCGGATGGATTTCGATTTTTTCCGGCGCAAAGCCGTTGCGCAGCAGTTCCTCCTTCATGAATTGCGAGGCGACCACCAGGCGGTCAAACTTCCGGTTGAGCCGGATTTCCTCCTGCTTGGACGAATAGCTGACCCAGCGCAGCGGGAACCGGCCCTCCGGATTGCGGGTCACGAATGCGCCGCAGGGGAAGAGACAGGATAGTGAGGCCGGCCGCTCGCAGATCCGCCGGGTAAAGTAATTGTATTTGTAACTTCTCATGCAATAAAGGTCATGGTCGTGCACCATACGCACAAGCGGCACAGCCGACCCGAGCAGCTCTTTGATGACTTCGAGATCGGCCATTTTGTGGACGTACACCGCATCCGGCCGGAATGTTCTCAGGGTTTCGCGGACGTGCGACCCGGTGTTGGAGGACGCGAGCGGGAAGCGGTGCCGGAACGTTTCCTGCCATGTCCGCTCGCCTTTGCCGGTTGTGGCGCCATGCAACAGGCCGACCAGATGGGTCCGTTCCTGCAATTCACCCGCCGTCACCAGAATGTTTGATTCGGCGCCGGCGAACGCGCCGAATCGTTCATGGACGAAAAGCAACTTCATATTTTTATGAGTCCGTTTCCATCTTCTCAGCGCTCAAGATAAGTACCTCGTGACTTTTCTCAAAGGGGGTGCAGACCGAAAAGTCATTGGAAGCAAGCCCCAGCTTGAAAGGCATCAGGGAGCCTGCCGACCGGCCGGATGCGCTGGTGGTGATACCGAGGCGAATGCTAAATGGGTACACAGAATGGGGTATGGACCCACTTTACATCCCCGGTCTCGACCCCTATATTAAGGCTCAGCAATTCCAATGATAAAGGTAAACGATCCTGATGATGGAGTCATATCGAAATGCGCAATACACCCAAAAACAGCCTCGCCGGAGCGGTTCCAATGAAACGTAAAGACAAAAACGACGGCCCTAAACCCCGTGAATCCGCGCCAAGCCTTAGCCGGCCCCTGTCGGGCGCCTCCGTCAGTCCACCGGTAAGCGAAGTCAGCGCCGCGTTGTTACGGGAGTTGGTTGCTCACTTGAGGCAGAACCGAACCCAGCTGCGTGAAGAGTGGGCGCGGCGCATCACCGAGGCGCAATTGCTGACGGCGATGAGCAAGGACGAAATCTTCACGGAAGCCACTTCCGTGTATGACAACTACGTGGAAGTGCTGGAAACCGGCAGCGTCGAGGCGCTGCAAGCCTACGCCCGCAACCTGTCGGAACGCATCATCCCGCGGGGGGTTGAGACCCATGAAGTCGTCGGCATCGTTCTGCTGCTTCGCGACGTGCTGGCGCGGTCGCTGTTCAAAAAATACCAGACGGATTTCGAATTATTGAACCAGGTGCTTGATGCCTATGAACCCGCCAGCAACCGGATCGCCAACACCGTGGCGGTGAGCTTCGTGCAGGAACGCGAGCGCGTCATCCGCCAGCAACAGGAGGCCATCCGCGAGCTGTCCACGCCGGTGCTGCAGGTGCGCGAACGCCTGCTGATCCTGCCGATCATCGGCGTGATCGATTCGCAGCGGGCGCGACAATTGACGGAACAATTGCTGCGCGGCATCCGCAACAACCGCGCCAAGGTCGTGGTCGTGGACATCACCGGCGTGCCGACGATTGACTCGACAGTGGCGAACCATCTGGTGCAAACGGTCGAAGCGTCGCGGCTCATGGGCGCGAGTGTCATCATTACCGGCCTGTCCTCGGAAATTGCCCAGACGCTCGTCACCATCGGCGTGGATTTGAGCAAGATGAACGCGGTGGGCGATCTCCAGGGTGGCATTGAAGAAGCCGAGCGACTGTTGGGTTACAAAGTCATGCTCACGACTGAGGCGCCGACACAAGAACCACAGAAATAGGCTGCCATGCACGTTCCGGTACTCAAACAAGGGGGGTATCTCATTGCCAGCGTCCAATCCGTGCTGTCGGATGCTGACCTGCTGCAATTACGGGATGATCTCGCGGACCGGGTCGGGCAATTCCGTTCCCGAGGGGTTATCATTGATGTAACCGTTCTGGATGTGATTGATTCCTTTGCCACCCGCATGTTGCGGGAAGTCGCCCACATGCTCAAGTTGCGCGGCGCTGAAACGGTCATCGTTGGCATCCAGCCCGACGTGGCCTTCGCCATGGTGCATTTGGGGTTGACTCTGGAAGGCGTCGGGACCGCACTCGATCTGGAGGAAGGCCTGGCTTATCTGAACCGATTGGCCAGGAAGACCTTGAAACATGGAAAATAGCAAGGAAGCACACGTTGCTATCAATTCCGCCGCCGACATTGTAACCGCGCGCCTGAAGGGCCGTACGATGGCGATGGAGTTGGGCTTCGACGGGGCGGAACTGACCCTGATTGCCACCGCTATTTCCGAGGTGGCGCGCAACATTGTTGACCATGCCAAGCTGGGTGAAATCGTTCTGACCCCGGCCAACCAGTCAAACAAACGCGGTATCGTGATTACGGCCCGCGACGAAGGACCGGGCATCGCCGACGTGGCCAAGGCCATGGAGTACGGTTATTCCACGCGCAAAGGCCTGGGAGTGGGGTTACCGGGGGCAAAATGGTTGATGGACGAATTTGACATCGCGACCCAAGTGGGCAAGGGAACAACTGTCACCATGAAGAAATGGTTGGAGTAACATGAGTACGGTTGGACTTGAAAAACCGGCGATAGTGGATTGCGGTGTCGCCGGACGGCCGTTAGAGCCGCGGGCGGTTTCCGGCGATCTGCATGTGATCAAATCATTTGGTTACGGCGCTTTACTGGCGGTCATTGACGGTGTGGGACACGGTGGCGCAGCCGCGGCCGCGGCCGCGGCCGCCGCGGATGTCATGCAAAAGCAAACGGCCGAATCAGTCATTTCCATCGTCAAACATTGTCATGAAGCCATCGTCAAGACCCGTGGTGCGGTGTTGACGGTCGCCTGGTTGAACGCGCTGGACAACACCGTGACCTGGCTGGGAGTGGGCAACGTGGAAGGACGTTTGTTGCGCGCCGATGCCGGCAACAGCCACCCCATCGAAAGCGTTCTGTTGCGCAACGGGCTGGTCGGCCTTCACCTTCCGGCGCTGCACGCCGGGGTTCTGTCCCTCGCGCCGGGAGACCTGCTGATCTTTGCCACGGACGGCATTGGCCCGGGATTCGAGCACGGACTTAACCGGGCAGAACCGCCCCAACAGATCGCCGATCAGATCCTGAATCAACATTTTAAAGGATCGGACGACGCGCTCGTGCTGGCCGCCCGTTATCTTGGCACTCCGCATGAATGACTGGGGTCACAAGCTTTTGCTGCGTTACCTTGCGACCCTGCAAAAATACATCGCGAGCGGACGGGAGGCGGTTTTGGAGGAGGCTTACGAACTGGGGCGCACGGCGATTGCCAGGGGACTGGGTGTTCTGGACATGGCAAGGATCCACGAGAACGCCTACGCACATTTGATACGGCCTTTGTTGGTGACGGAAAGGCAGGACGGGGTTTTGGAAATGGCGGAGACTTTTTTTCTGGAAACGCTCTCTCCCTTCGAAGCGGCCCATCGTGGTTTTCGCGAAACCAACGTCAAATTGCAGCAACGCAACCGGGAACTGGAAGCCGAAATCGGTGTGCGCAAACGCGCCGAGAAGGCGTTGCGCGAGAGCAGGGAACACTTCCGTGAATTGTTCATTCGGGCCCGGCGCATGGAGGAAAACCTTCGGAATCTGTCGAACCAGATTTTGCACGTGCAGGAGGAGGAGCGAAAACACATCAGTCGTGAATTGCACGATGAAATCGGCCAGGCCATGACGGCCATCAGCATCAAGATTGAGGCGCTGGGAAACAACGGTGCCGCCGGCAGCGATCGCTTTAAACAAAACGCCGCGGAAACCCAGGCCTTGCTGCTGCAGACGATGGAAACGGTGCATCGCTTTGCCCGTGAGTTGCGGCCGGCCATGCTGGATGAGCTGGGATTGTTGCCCGCGTTTCGGTCCTATCTGAAAGGGTTCGCGGACCGCACCCGCCTGCGGGTTCGTTTTCGCGGCAACCCCATTGCTGAAAAACTGGGCAACGATCAGAAAACGGTTCTGTTTCGTGTTGCCCAGGAAAGTCTCACCAACGTGGCCAAACACGCGCGGGCCAGCCAGGTAAAAGTGGTCATCAGCAAACTCAAGGATGGTGTTTGCATGTTGGTCGCGGACGACGGCAAGTCATTCACGCCGGGCCCGATGAATTCCGCGAAAAGCAGGCAGCGACTGGGTTTGTTGGGCATGCAGGAACGCGTGCGGCTGGTCAATGGCCGGTTCGTGGTCAGGCCGCAACCCGGCAAGGGAACCACCGTTCGGGTGGTGATTCCGTTTCATGCCGAGAGAGCGGCAATGCGTTGGAAGGCTGAGCGGGAAGGCGGGGTAAAGCAATTTGGAGTAAAACACGGTAACCATAATTAGGAATTATCATGGAAAAGATAAAAGTGCTGTTGGCTGACGACCATACGGTGGTTCGGCAGGGACTTCGCGCCCTCTTGGACGCTGAACCGGACATTGCCGTTGTCGGCGAAGCCGAAACAGGGCGGCAGGCTCTCCGCCTCGCCTTGAAACTGCTCCCGGACGTGGTGCTGATGGACGTGGCGATGCCTTGGCTCAACGGCCTGGAAGCCACGAGACAAATCGTCAAGGAAGTCCCCACCACCCGGGTGATTATCCTCTCGTCGTACAGCGATGATGAGTATGTGCATCAGGTGACCGAAGCGGGTGCCGCCGGTTACCTGTTGAAGCAAACCGCCGCCACGGAGCTGATCCGCGCGGTCCGCGAATGCAAAAACGGCAACGCGTTTTTCAGTCCGTCCATCTCCAGGCGCCTGCTGGAACACTGCCGCGAGGCGCTGCACCGCGGAGCGCCCGCGGGAAAGCGGATCGACCGGCTTACGTCGCGTGAGGCGGAAGTGTTGCAGATGGTTGCCGAAGGCAAGGTCAACAAACAAATCGCCGCCGAGCTTTGCATCAGCGTCAAAACGGTGGACAAACACCGCCAGGAACTAATGAAGAAGCTACACATCCATGACGTAGCCGGCCTCACGCGCTATGCTATTTCCAGCGGGATCATTGAAAGCAGAGCGCGGTTGCAGCTTAAAGAAGATCGAACGACGCAGGAGCCTGTCTAAAACGACGAAGGCGGGCGGCCGCGAATCGTTCGCAGAAAGCTACGGCTCCCTGTCAATGCGGTAAAACCGTTGTGGGACGCCGGTGGACAGGGAATCCGTCCACGACGTGAGCGTGTAGGTTGCGGTCACCGGACCGCTTAAGTCAGTCCAATTGGTGTCGTTTAGAGTGTTCTTAAAGACGACATGATACGTTTGTCCGGGCAGGCTCGTCCAGTTGAGCGACATGCTGCCGCCTACGGTAAAATCTGGTCCAATTGAAGCGATCCGCACATCGGCCAAGGTTTCCCCTTGCACGGCGTAAAACCGCCGGGGTATGCCGGCAGTGGAGAGGTCTGTCCACGAAGTCATGGTTGAAGTGGCGATGATGCTGCCGCTTAAATTCGTCCAGTTCGTGTCGGTTAGATCGTTTCTAGAGATGACTTGATAGCTGAAGCCTGGAACACTCGACCATTGAAGCGTGAAACCATTGGTGAGTGCCTTCGTGAAGCCCAATATCCGGCTGGCGAGGCTTACAATTGTGACCGTCGCCCAGTTGCGCGAGCCGACCAAGTAACCCGTGCCGCCGAGAAGCGTGAGGACGACCGTTTGTGGATTCAACCCCGTAAGATTGAAAGGCACGATGTTCAGGGTGTAGGAAGTTGCGCCCGCGGGGATCGTTAGGGACTGTCCAGCGCCGCTAGGCAACGGCCAGTAATTTCTCAACTTAATGGCCGTCCCACCCAGGGTGTAATACACGGTCAACGGAGCGCTGGTGTCGCCGGCGCGCGTGAAGGTAAACGCGCCGCAGTTCGTCGTGCCGGCAACGGCGAGTGGATCAGTGGCGGCGACGCTCACGGATGGAGGGCCGTTGGTCGAAAAAAAATTTGTCCCCGCGAAAACGCGCCGTCCGTCCGGCCACTGCGCCTCGACTTCAATCCATTGCATACCGTAATTCGTCGGCGTGAAGGCAAAAGTGGCGCCGGAAGCGGGCTCCTGATTTTGCGCCTCCCATACAACGCGTGCCTGCGTGAGGTCGAAATTCGAAACGGTGAGGGTCGCGGTGGCGGAGTTGGAAATTCCCACCAGGGCCGGCACGGCGATTTGCGCCGAAGCCGACCGCCAATTTTGCGAGGCCAGTGGCGTTTGGGCCATGAGCAGCGCGGCGGTCGCCAGTTGGCGCGCCGCGTTCACATCCGTCATTTCAGTTTGCACATTCCAACTGTCGCACCAGCGGTCATAAACGGGGTACGGTGCGGCGTTTGCGCCGTCCAACGGGAAACAGAGCGCGCCCAGCTCGCCCTGGTAGAGCGAAAGGTAATCAAAACTGGCGGTGATGTTGCCGACGGGAATGCCGGACGGCGGCAGGACGCGGCGGCCGTTGGCCGCATATTGATTCACAATATTGCGCTGACGCCGCCAGCCGAGTCCCTCGACGAAGCTGACGTTCGCAGGGTTGCAGCCCCCCTCGTAATTCAGGTTGCCCAACATCGCCTGGAGCAGTTGCGGATGCGAATTGGTCAGCGGAGGATAATCACTGAGCGCATAAGCCACCGCCAGGTCAAACGCCTGGTCCATGGAGAAATACCAGCCGCCACCGCGGACCCATTTTGTCTCGGCCGGGAAACTGCTTCCGTAGGCGCACTGTTGCGCTCGGGTGAATTGATCCTGGGCGCCAGCGGCGATTTCTGTTTCGCATGCAGCCAGGTAATTTGAACTGATCTGGCTGGCCGGCAAACGCCCGCTGCGCGCGGCAAAAGCATAACTGCGGATCGCGTTGCCATAGGCGGCGTACACTCGCCACCAGGTCCAGCGGAATGTGGCGGGGTTGGTCGGGTCGGGAAACCAGGCGAACAGCCGCTGCTGGTACTGCGGATCACCGGTCGCCAGATACATTTCACATGCCGCCCACGCCAATTCGTCGTCGTGCGTAAAATCGTCGCCGTAGCTCAGGAGCTTTTGATACGCGCCAGCCTTGCCGTATTTCGCAATGGCGTTTGTCAGGAACTCCCAGCCGAGCAAGGCCTTCGCAAAATAATTGGTCGCCGCCTGGGGAAATTGCTGTTTGAAGAGTGGGGACGAGGAGCATTGCGCCAGCGCGGCCACCGCGGCGGCGGTCGCGGCGGTGTTTTTCGGCCAGACAATCTGCGGATCCCCGTGGTCAGGGGCCACGTTGTTTTCGTATTCGCGGTTGCGCGGATAAACCAGGAAATAAAATCCCCCGTCGGCGTCCTGCATTTTCGCGAGAAAATCGGCCTCCCATTTCGCCTCTTCCAAAAAATCGCTTTTGCCGTCGCCGCTTTCAGGGATGCCCAGGTTGTCGAGCGCGCCAACGCCGGGCAGTGAGTCAGCGGCGAAAATGAGCAGGTGGATGAGGTTTGCGCTGTTGATGGTGTACTTGCTGTAATCGCCCGCGTCGTGATGACCTCCGGAAACCTCCACCATTCCGGTGTGGACGAACGGATACAGTTGGGCCGCCTCGTTGGTCAGGAGCGGCGCGGTTTGCGGGGGATTGTTCGGGTTGACCGTCAAACCGTAGCTGGCAATGATGTTCCAGGCATTGGTGAATTGCGCCTGCGGACTCGGCACGCTCGCGGGCGCGGTGTGGCAGGGGTCGTGAACGAAGCGCGTGAACGGCAGGGAATTGCTCGTGCCGCAACGTTGCTCGTAAAGGCCCAAGGCATAGGCGCGCGCGAAAGCCGCTGCGGCCCCGTCATTGATAAAAAACGGATACGACGCGCCCAAACCGGGAACAGCCAGTTGGTATTCGCCCGGCGTTGTGAAACTGCTGAAGTCGGCTTGAAGAACATTTGTGTATGGCGGGGGCGTGTAAGTATAGCCGATGTCCTGCCGCCGGGTCAGCGTGCCGCTATAAACGCTGGCACCGGTGTTGGCATCCACGATTTGAAAGTTGGTGGACGTGAAGGTCATCTCGCCGAGACTACCGAGGTAGTAGCCGACCATGGCTTGTTTGGACATGGAGGCAACATAGCCAACCTGGTTGACGTGGATGGCCGGATTGTAACGCAACGGATTGGCCGTGGCCATGAATCGCATAGTCGGCGCCCAGAGCGAGGCGTCGGGGTTGACCACTTGGGCCGTTTGGTTGTCGGCGATGGGCGCGGCCAGTTGCAGATACAGATTGTTGTCAATGCGCAGATCGTAGCTGGTCAGCGGGGCGTAAAGCGGACGGCGTTTAAAACCGACAGCGGAAACGGGAACCATTTTGCCGTTCACCAAAACCACGAACTCCGCCGAGCGGGGAAAATTCGGCAGGCCCAGGGCGCCCACAAAATTCCATTGGCCGACAGCCGCCGCCAGCGTCTTGGTGGTAACCAGCCGCAACTCCAGCAGATTGGGCGACAAAATACGCAGTTGGTGATCTCCCGGCAGCGGCACGTGCATCGGGGTGGCGTCATTGATCACCGCATCGGCCGACACCACCCCGATGCAGCGTCCAAACAAAAGGGAAACAACGCCCAGACAAATGAATAAGATTCTGACGAACCTCATAGTCAAACAACCAAAAACCAGGTCATGCATCCGATGCGCTGCCAACAATTGACGCCAGTGTATGGCATTTCTTGCGACAATCCAGAGGGGTAGAATCCCGGGCGAAAGTAGGCTGACGCCCCGGTTCGGCGCCGAACTCTGGATCCTGGTGACGATGCCCGGGCTTGCACGGATGTTGCTTTGCGAAACCCTTCACCCGGCCTGTGCCGACCCTCTTCGTAGTGCAGATATCGCAAATCGATCATTTTTGAGAAGATTTCCTGTGCGAACGCACAATGCTGTTCGACACCCATTTCGAATCCATTTGGTTGTGGCTTTGTCGCGCTGGGTTCCTTGAGGTTAACACCCCCCCCCACTTTGTAGCTTTAACGGGCTTGAACTGGTTTGAACCGGTCTAATCCACCGTGAGCCGGCGTTCGGATGAGCTGGGTTTTTTGCACACAATTAAGGCACCCGCGTGAGGGCCGATCGCTGACGCGGTGGCTGCCAGTGGAGGGAAGGGGAACGGGGCTGTCAGGGTAATGTTCATGTCGGTTCGGGTATTTGGTTTTCGCGTCTTGCTTTCACCCTATATAGGGCCACAAAACGCGTTACAGGAACACATCCGGGCCGACACGGCCTGGGCACTAAGGGGAGAAATAGTTGTCATTGACCACTGGGAAAGGGGCGTGTGCTCCGCCAGGCATTCACACCCACAAGGCCCCCGGATCCTCCAACCCAAGCAAGACCGCCCGACGCTTAGCCGTCACGATGCAAGCCGGTCTTAACGCAAAGACGCTAAGGTGCAGAGGCGCAAGGTCGCAAACCGAGTGTAACCTTAGACAAGAGGTCACCGCCCGGTGAGCTTAGCGGATCTGCTCTGTGGCCCCGGATTTCTGAGACCCTTTGCGTCTGCCTCTTTGCAGGCCTGTCCCTGAGCATGAAGCAATTTGAGCGGGGTTTTTCGAACCGTAAGTCTTTGGTTTCTTGGCGGTTATCGCGTCTCTGCGGTTTATCCGTGCTGTGGATTTGGTTGCGGCTCCGCCCGCGCTGTGAACCTGCGGTTTGGAATCCTGCGTTTACGCGATCTGGACTGTCCCGCAACGGACGGGACAGACCTCCAAACGCCCCGGTTATCCCCGAATAGTTCAGGGGCGCAGGGGGCGTACAGAATTCGGGGAATTCTCTCCCCGCCTGGGCGAGGAGGGGTTGTTTGAGTTTGATCCGATCAACGTGGAGCCAGGATGTTAATCCGTCACATAGACGACGTAGTAAAGCTGTTTGGACGCGCCGGCTGTGCTGTTCGTGTAGGAAGTGGTCGTGCTGGTGGCGGTGATGAGGCCGCTTAAATTTGTCCAGGTGGCGTTGCTCAAATTGTTTTTGTAGGCGATGCGGTAGATTTTGTTCACGACACTGCCCCAGGTTATTTGCACATTGTTGCCGGCGACCTTTCTGATGCTGCTCGGCACGGCGTTCCCCGCGATCGTGACCGATGCGGTGGCCGCCGGACCGACGGTATAACCTGCATTTGCAGATAATGCGAGAACGGCGGTTTCCGAACCGACAAAGTTCGCGCTGGCTTTTGGGGCAACGGTGAGTACAGCCGAAGCTGCGCCTGCCGGAATTGTCGCGGAAGTTGCGAGCGGATTGTAGTCGGTCGCGTTTATCGCCGTGCCCCCGAGTGAATAGTTCACTGTCAAGGAGGCACTCGTGCTGCCGCTGCGCGTGAGCGTGAACCCGCCGTTGACCGGACCGACGCGCGAGGCGTTTGGACTGGAGGCGGTGACCGTGACCGTCGGCACCGTGACCACTGAGTTGCTGACAATCGTGATGGTCGCAGCGGCGGGCGAGCCGACCGTATAAGCTGGATCCGTAGACAACGTCACACTGACGGTTTCGGGATTCACTGCATATTCATTTCCCTCCGCGGCGATGTTCATGGTGTAGGAACTGGAGCCGGCCGGGATCGTGATGGAAACCGGCATGTCGCCTTCTACGGGACGGCGATAATCGTCCCATTTGGTGGCCGTGCCGCCGAGCGAGTAGTTTACCGCCAGGGCGAGGCTGGTGTCGCCGGTGCGCGTGAAGGTGAACGCGCCGTAATTCGTGCTGCCGATGACGGCGATCGAGACCGTGGCGGCAATGCTGATCGTCGGGAACCCGAGCGGCGTCAGCACGTTGGTCACCGTGATGGTGACGGGGGTCGCGGTGGTTTGATTGCCCGCTGCGTCCCAGGCGGTGGCGGCCAAGGTGTGCAAGCCGTTGGCAATGGCCGTGGTGTCCAGCGTGCCGCTGTAAGGCAGGAGGGTGAACACGCCGCCGAGGTTCGTGCCGTCCAGATTGAATTGCACGCCCGCGACGCCGACGTTGTCCGCAGCGACGGCCGTGACGATGGTCGAACCGGAAACGATTGCGCCATTTATCGGTGCGCTCATGAAAACCGTCGGTGGAGTCGTGTCGCCGGAACCGCCCGAAGCCGACAGGATAATGTGGTTGACGGAAATGGGTGGAATGACCAGCGATGTGCCCAGCGCCGGCAATGCTGCCGCCACCGTTTGAATCGGTTCCGGCCCGGGGACGCCGAGCGGGTTGTTGGCGCTGTAGCTTGCGCCAGTGAGTTGTTTCCAACCGATGACATTCCAGTTTTCAAAACCGGTAATCGTCGCGGTGCTGTTGGTGCTTTGGTTCACGACCCAGAGGTGGATGTTGCCCGTCGCCGGATCGCTAAAGGTGCGCACGGTGGTCCAGGGGAATTGGACGGCGTTGCCCTGACCGTCCGTGGTCGCGCCGATCGGGCTGGCGTAGCTGTTGGTCAAATAATCGTAGCCGTAGAATTCCTGCGCCATTTGATAGACGAAGAACATTGGCGTGCGGGTGACATAACCGTTCCTGACCTGGAGCTGTCCATGGGAGAAGCCTTCGGCCAGGAGCGTCCAGCTTGAATCCCAAGCGATGTTCTGGCGCATGGATTCGGCCAGCCAGCCGGCCCAGTGCATCGCGCTGAACATGTCGTTATACGTGAACGCCGACGTGACCTGGATGCCGTGCTCGCTGAAACCGAGCTGCCAGCGGCTGGGATCGCCTAAACCGGGAATGGTGGCGTCGTCGCGGATGGCGTTACGGGTGTCCTGTTCGATCCAAAGGTATTTCGTGTAGTCGGATTTCCACTGGGACTGCGAGAACCACCAGCCCTGGAAACCTTTTGGATTGGTGGAAACGGGGAAGGTCCGCTTGAAATCTTCCGGCACGCTTGAGAACTGGTAGTAATGCTCAAGGTCAATGTAACTGAAATCAGCCGCATTGAGACTGGCCATCATCGGATAGAACCAGCCGCCGGTTGGGTCGTCTACGATGCCCATGTCGTGCACGTGAAGGCCCAACTGGCCGGTGTAGCCGGAGTTGCGGATGGCCACGCGGAATTTTTCCGCCTGCGGGCCGTAAAGCGCGCCGTTCGGCGTGCCTTCGAGGTTATAAGGCTCTGCGCCGATGATGACCGCCACGACGGGATAAGGATTCACATGCCCGCGCCGTGCCCGGAGGTCCGCCCAGTTGAAACTGGCCGGTTGCGAAAAGAAATCGAGGGTCGTCGGGAGATTCTGCCATTCGGACTGCGGCCCGGCGGCGGCGAAAAGGTATTGCACCATGGCCGCATAGAACTGCGGGGTCTGCCAGGTATAACCCCAGCCGTCGTAGCCCCAGTTGCTCGAGGGGCTGTTTGTGAGACGCAGCGGAATGGGAATGTTGAGGATGAATTCCGCGTTGCCCGTCGCGCCAAAAATGTTGAAGACATCTTCCGGCGAAGCCGCGGTGCCGGCATCGGTGCCGTCCCACGGGTAATAGGTATGGATCGCCGACTGCGAATCCCACGAGTTGAGGTCAAAGCGATAGCCAAAGCCGGTGGCATCGGACTTGATGCCCACCAGCACCGGCCGGGAACTTTGCGCCAGATACGGGGCGGCCTGCTTGACCACGGCGCGGCTGTCCAGCCAACAGACACCGCCCAAACGCGGCTGCCAGTTGTGGGTGGCCGGCCCAACCCAGCTTGGGAGACTGGCGGCGTCAACACCCCTCGTGAAATAGGGAATCAACCCAATGGCGAAAATGCCCAGGATGGCACTAATCTGTTTTGTCATATTGCCAACCTAGGAGGTAGTGGTGGATTGCGTAGCTGGCTCTGGTCTGATTATCGTGTCGGAAGTTGTCCTACAAAATTCCGGCGTCGGAGACGCGATGCGGGTCTGGTGCACACCGGAATATCTGCCTTGGAATTCATGGCCCGGAAGAATATAGCCGCTCGTCGCGAGCAGGGTGACAGCGCTTATTAAGAGAAAGATCTGTTTCATACGGTTTCTTGTTTTGTGATTTCCTGTGAGGATTCCTCGTCAGGTGTAATCGATTCTCTCTAGCTGGCCAGGTGCCCTTCCATCCAGCTAACCCTGCGCGTTGCTAATGAACACGTTGTAAGCCTTCACCCGGGGACACACGCTTTCCGGATCGGGTATTTTGCACCTTATTCGCGCTTCAACCTTGCGCTTCGCACGTGATGCGCGAGCCACCCCCCACCGGGCAGGATTGCTCACCGAAATTTCATGGTTGCAAGGCGATTTTAGGTTTTTTTCGCGTAAGCGTTGACGCAAGCCATTGAGCAGCGAGCCAGGTCTTTTGCCAAAGGCGCAAGTGGAGACCAAGCCTCTTCCAGGCCGGTATTGCTGGATGATAGACTTACGATCTGCTGCTTTATGACCTGACCAGCACCTATTTCGAAGGGCAGATGGAGCAGGCGCCCAAAGCCAAACACGGCTACAGCCGTGATAAACGTTCGGACTGTCGCCAGGTGGTAATTGCGGTGGTGCTGAGTGCGGAAGGCTTTCCGCTGGCCGATGAGATCCTGCCGGGCAACACCAACGACCGAGCCACCTTCAAAGAGTTGCTACAGAAGATTCAGACCCAATACGGTCAGGCTCGACGGATTTGGGTCATGGACCGGGGGATTCCGACCGAAGAGACAATGCAAGACATGCGTCAGAGCGATCCACCTGTGGGATACCTGGTCGGCACACCGCGAGGCCGGTGGGACCAACTTAAGGCCGAATTGGAAAAGGTGCCGTGGCAGAAACTGCGCGACACCATCGAAGTCAAGCTACTGGCGCAGGACCAAGAAGTTTATGTGCTGGCTAAGAGTGAGGGGCGTCGCCAAAAGGAAACGGCTATCCGCCGACGCAAGCTCGCCCGGCTGCTACGGACGCTACGGGTGCTGCGCCGCACGCGTCAGCGGCCCTGGAAACGCGATACCCTCCTGCACAAGCTGGGGGCTGCGCACAAGGACGCCGGCAAGGTCTGGGGCTTTGTGAAAATCACCGTGCCCAAAGCGCGTCGGCCCGTCAATCGGGACACGTTTCAGTTCGAGGTGCTCCAGGACAAACTCAAGGACGCCCAGCAGCGCGACGGTCTTTATCTTTTGCGCGGCTTTGGCGCCGGTGACCAAGCCGGGCCGGTGTGGGAACGTTACATTCAGCTCAGCGAAATCGAGGGCGGATTGTGCCGCGACATCGGTGGCCGGTCATGAATGAATCAAATCACTCGGTGACCCAGCGGGAGAAGTGTTGTTTCAAGGCGAATGCCGGAGCGTGATTGAGCACGACCCCGGCAAGATGGCAGCGGGCGCTGCGCAGGGTTTTGAGCCGCTGGCGCGTCTGAGTGGCGTTGGCCTTACCGCAGTCGGTGAGCCAGATCACATTCGGCAGGTTCTGGGCCAGCAAAACGGCTTCAGGCAGGGAGGCCGGCGGAAGTTCCACCATGATGACGATGTTGTCGATTTGTGCCCAGTGCTGGAGGGCGGCCTGCCATTGTTTGCGACGCTCCAGGTTCCAGACCCAGCCGGGGAGGGGAATGTGAACGATTGGTTGCGGATTCGGTCCGGTCAACTGCTGCGTCACCTCGGCCGGTTTGGCGAGAATGTTGGGTGTGAGCGCAACGTAGGCGGCCGGTGGCGATGTAACTTCTGCGGGCGGGGCGGCCACTTCCACCTCCGGGGCCTCGGTGTCATGGGGCGAAGGACGGGTGGCAATGGTCAGCACACGGAAACCAAGCTGGCTGGCGGCTTCGGCGAGTGAATGTACCCAGGTCGAGCGCCCTTCCTTGTGGCCGGAGGAGGTGACCCCGCAGATGAGTCCATGATTGGGCGAGGAACTAAGCCGGCCCTGCAAATCCATCCAAGCGCGAAAGGCCCACTCGCGCCGGGCGTTTTGACTCAGATGATTCAAATCACCCGCCGTCGTCAGCACCGGCAATTTGACCACGCGCCGGACATCAGCTGCGGTTTTCAAACGGTTGTCAATTACTTCAACCAGCAAAGCCACAGCCGCAGCGGCAACCGTGCCGAGCAGCGCCAGGAAGACGGAAAGAAAAAGCACTTTGACCGTCCGTCCATGAACCACCACGTCCCGGAGCGTGGCGGGGGCGAGCAGGCGGCAATAACCCGGCGGCTTGGCCGCGAAGGACAGCACCGCCTGCTGTTTGCCCAGCAACGCGAGCCGAACGCTCTCCAGCGACTCCAATTTGCCGCGAATGACAGCCGGATCGTTTTCGCCGGTCGCGGAAATGATGCCCGGGTTCGAGTGGCTCGCGCTTCCGTCCGCGTTGGTTGCCGTCGGGTAGTCTCCCGATGCCAATTCGTTTTCAAGGGCCGCGATTTTGGCGTGTTGCGATTTCACCGGGAGACTGGCTTCGGTGAAGGTGCCGAGCAAATCAACGAGTTTCACGCGCGCGGCCTGCAATTCCTGGGCGAGGGGATTTGACGCTGGGGTTGGAACGGCGGTGAAAGCGGTTACCGGCAGGGATTGAGCCTGCTGGTCGAGGGTGGAAATGCCGGTGTCAACCTTGGCGAGTTGCTCGGCAAAAAATGCGCTCAGTTCGGCGGCGGATGCGGCCTGCAGTTTTTTGGTGAAGCGTACCGCTTCATTCGCATAATGGTTGACTAGTTCCATGGCGTTTTGCGGACCGTCCATGGTGACGGTCACCACAATGATGTCGCTGTTGTGGTCCGGCATCACGCTCAGGTGTTGGTTCAAGGTCGCCGCCGAAACCGCGGGTGTGGCCTGCGCGCCCGCTGATTCCAGCAGTTCCGGGGAGCGGAGGACACTGACGATGGTGTGGGGGGAGATCTGCCGTTCGCCGAAAATTTCCGCCGCGTTTGGCGAGTTGTAGACAATCAACTGGGCCGGTGCGGTGTAGGTGGATTTCCACAGGTGTAATCCCGCCGCGAACCCAAGGAGTCCCAACAACGCGGCGCCGGTCACGAGCCAAAACCAGCGTCGCAGGAGCAGCATCTCGGCAAACGACCAGTAGTCCGGCAACGAATCCGTTCCGCCATTGCGATGAAATTTCGCCGCGGGCTCGCCGTTGCCATTCCCGGCGGATGGCGTCAAATCAGGTTGTTCGTTCATGCAATTTAGCGGCCGGTTGGCACGCACACGAGCGCAGCCAATCCGGTCATAGTTGTTTAACAATAAATCAGGCCGGAGATTTGAAACAGTGGGTCAAAGCCCAAAAGCCAACCGGGAACGGACCCCAACGAACGCTAAGACGGGCTCCCGTTCCAACGATTTGGCGCGCTTCAATCCACCAGATTATTTTGGACGGCGTAATGGGTCAATTCGGCGTTGTTTTTCATGTCCATTTTTTCGAGCAAGCGGGCGCGGTAGGTGCTGACGGTCTTGACACTCAGGGAAAGTTCCTTGGCAATCTGACCGACAGCCTTGCCGGAGGCGATCATGTGCAAGACCAGAAACTCCCGGTCCGAAAGACGTTCGTGGGGCGCTTTCTGGACGTTCACGTCCAGGTACGAGGCCATCCGCTCGGCCAGCGATTGGCTGATGTAACGGCCGCCGTTGACAACTTTTTGAATTGCTCCGACCAGTTCACCGCCGGCGCTTTCCTTGGTCAAATACCCCGCGGCGCCGGTTTTGAGCAGGCGCACGGCAAACTGGTCCTCCGGGTGCATGCTCAGCACGAGCACGGGCATTTTGGGGCGCAGCCGTTTCATCTCCTTCAAGACCTCCAATCCACTCCGGCCCGGCAGGGTGATGTCGAGCACGGCTACGTCCCACGTTTCCCTGGCAACGTGGGCAAAAGCTTCCTGTGCGTTGCGGGCCTCGCCAAACACGGCCCGTTTGAAATGGTCAGCAAGGATGAGTTTCAAGCCTTCCCGCACCACCGCGTGGTCGTCTGTGAGCAGAATTCTCATGCCGGTTTGATTTGTTGGATCTGGCCGGCGGCCGCGGGATGCGCACGCTGACCGTCGTGCCTTTCCCGGGTTCGCCGCGCAGGCGGACCTCCCCGCTCAGCAGGGCGGCGCGCTCGCGCATGCCGAGCAGGCCGATGGATTTGGTGTTGTTGATTTCCGCCTCCGAAATGCCACGGCCATTGTCCTTTACTTCCAGGACCAGATGGCCGTTGGTTTCCAGGAACCGCACCTCGACCCGGGTGGCGTGGGCATGGCGGATGATGTTGGTGAGCGTTTCCTGGAAGATGCGGAAGAAAGCCGTGTTCAGGTCCTGGTCCCAAAGCGTTTCCGTGACGACCGAGTTGACGCGGCATTGGATACCGGTCTGTTTCTGAAATTCGTTCGCCCGCCATTCGAGCGTGGCGACCAACCCGGCGGTGTCCAGCAGCGCGGGACGCAACTCGGTGGCAATCCGGCGGACGGTTTGGATGGTTTCATCAATGCGCGCCGACATGGACCGGGTTTTTTCGTGAAGCGGCTGCAAACTTTTTGGCAAGCGGTTGCAAAGCCAGGTCAGTTGCAGCTTCAAGCCGGTCAGTGACTGACCGAGTTCATCGTGGACTTCGCGGGCGATCCGGATTTGTTCCTCCTCCCGCACGTACTGCAGGTAAACGGAAAGCGCGCGCAACTGTTGATGTGACTGGCGGAGCTGCTCCTCGGCGCGCGCGCGCTCGGCCCGGGCTTCCGCCTCGCGCAAGGCGCGTTGCACGGATGGCACGAGTCGGCCCAGGCGATGCTTGAGCACATAGTCCGTGGCGCCCTTTTTGAGGGTTTCAATGGCTACCTCCTCTCCCAGGGTGCCGGTGACGAAGATGAACGGAACCCCGGGGTATTTTTGCTGGGCGATGGCCAGCGCGGCGTAACCGTCGAAGGCAGGGAGTGAAAAATCCGAAAGGATCAGGTCGGGCGGCTCGCGTTCCAGTTCATGAATGTAACCTGACCTGGTGTCCACCCGCTCCAGGGAAAATCCAAATCCGCCTTTGCGCAACGCGTATCCGACCAGTTCGGCGTCCGTGACGCTATCCTCCAGTATTAGGATGCGGATTTCCGGCTTCACGGGAGCAAAGGGAGCACCAACTCATGCGGTGGCCACGAGAGCAGGTTGTCCATCCCGGGTATCGGCGCCGGAACCCGGCGACGGCTCGTTAACCGTCGTCCAGAACTCCCCAATGAGCCTGACGGCGCGGGAGAATTCCTGGAAATCCACCGGTTTCACAACGTACGCGTTTGCGCCCAGCGCGTAGCTGCGGACAAGGTCGGAATCTTCCCGGGAGGAGGTAAGCATGACCACTGGGACCGATTTCAACTGCTCTGCGGATTTGATTTGGCGGAGCACCTCCAGGCCGTCCACCCGGGGCATTTTCAAATCCAGCAGCACCAGCGCCGGACGCCCCGGCCCGCAGGCGACAAACCGGCCCCGGTGATACAGGCAGTCCAGTGCCTCCGATCCATCGCGGGCCACGACGACCGTGCACCCCAGTTTGTCTGCGTCCAGCGCCAGCATGGTCAGTTCCGCGACACAGACGTCGTCTTCCGCCAGCAGAATCCATTTATTGTTTTTCATACGGCCCTCCTTTTTGGGTTGGAGATATCAGACGGGGAATTGAGAAATAAAACGTCGCACCGTTGTCTGGCGCGCTTTCCGCCCAGACGCGTCCGCCGTGGCGATGGATGATGCGCCGGACGTTGGCCAGGCCGATGCCGGTGCCTTCAAATTGGTGGACCGGGTGCAACCGCTGGAACACGCCAAAGAGCTTACCGGCATATTGCATGTCGAACCCGACTCCGTTGTCGTGGACAGAAAATACGTCTTCCTGCTCACCGTGCGTGGCGCCGATTTCGATAATAGTCGGCGAGCGGGCGCGGGTGTATTTGAGCGCATTGGAGAGGAGATTGACGATGACCTGCCGCAGCATGACGGGGTCGCCCTGCACTTCCGGTAATTCGCCGATTTTCCATTCGATGTTGCGGTCTTTTGTCTCCCGCCGGAAGGTGCGTCGAGCTTCTTCCACCAGGCTAACGACGTTGACGGGATGCCGGCCCATCTCCGAGCGGCCCATCCGACAGAAATCGAGCAGTGCGTCGATCAGGCTACCCATTTGTTTGGCGCTGTCGGCAATGGTTTGCAGGTGTTCCTTGCTCTTATCATCCAGCAGGGACGCGGCTTCGTTTTGCAGCATGTCCACAAAACCACTGATGTGCAGCAGCGGGGCGCGCAGGTCGTGCGATACCGAGTAGCTGAAGGCTTCGAGTTCAGTGTTGGCGGCTTCCAGTTCCGCGGTGCGCTCGCGGACACGCTGCTCCAATTGTTCGTTAAGTTGGTGAATTCTTTCCTCGGTTTCCTTTTGCGTGGTGATGTCGTGGGCAATTTTGGAGAAGCCAATCAATTTGCCCTTTTCGTCCCGCAAGGCGGTGATGATGCCCTCCGACCAGAAGCGTGAACCGTCCTCGCGCAGGCGCCACCCTTCGTTGAGCACCTTGCCCTCGCGTTCTGCCTGTTGCAAGAATTCCTTCGGCGCACCACGCGCCACGTCCTCGGGGACAAAAAAGATCGAGAAATGTTTTCCGATGATTTCCTCGGCGCGATAACCTTCAAGATGTTGTGCCCCAGTGTTCCAGGTAGCTACGTTGCCCTCACTGTCGAGCATGTAAATCGCGTAATCTTTTGCGCTTTCAATCAGCAGACGCAGGCGTTCCTCGCTTTGCCGCAGGAGCAGCTCGGCGTGTTTGCGCTCGCTGATGTCGCGAATGAGCGCGGTGCAGCGGGGCGGTCGTTCGGTCAGGGCGCGGCTGATGGCCATCTCCGCACGGAACTCGCGACCGTCGGCGCGGCGCAAAGTCAGTTCAATCGGTTTGCCCACCAGGCTGCCCGCGCCGGTCATCAGGTAATTCGCCAGACCGTCGTGATAAATTTCCAGCAACGCGGCAGGAATGATCAATTCATCCACCGGCTTGCCGACGGTTTCAGCCCGGCTGTAACCGAAAATTTTCTGCGCCGCCGCATTCCATTCCTGAATCAATCCTTCGTGGTCTATGGAAATAATGGCATCCAGCGCCGTGTCCAGGATGGCGCTCTTGAGCGCCTCGCTCTTTCTCAGGGACTCCTCTCCCTTCTGGCGTGATGTGATGTCGCGAGCCATGAACTGGATTGCCTGGCGATTCTGGAGCGTGAGCGGCGTCGCCGCCACCTCCACCGCCACGGTCGACCCGTCCGCCCGGACAAATCTTTCCTCAATGAAAGGAAAAACGGGACCTGATTCCTTTATCCTTTGAACGCTTCCCTTTTGTATTTTTCTCCAGAAAAAGGTCGTGCCATTTTCACTTAATGCCGCAAACCGCTTCTCGAGGGCGGCCCATGAATCCGGATGGATGATTTGACTTATCGGACAGTCGACGAGCTTCTCCGCGTTTTCGACACCCAGCAAACGCGCGGCGGTCATGTTGGCAAAAACGATCCTCCCCTCGCATTCGACAAAGAAGGCGTCCGGGCAAAACTCAATCAACCGGCGGTAACGCTCCTCGCTTTCACGCAACTGTTGCTCCTTTTGTTTCAGTGCCAGCCGTTCCTCGGTTTCCCGCAAGGCGCGTTGTACCGCCGGCCCGAGCTTGGAAAGATCTTTTTTGAGGATGTAATCCGTAGCACCGCTCTTGAGGGCTTCGATGGCCATCTGTTCGCCCAGCGAGCCGGTCACGAAAATAAACGGAACATCCGGGTATTGGTTCCGGGCAATCGCCAGCGCGGTGAACCCGTCAAACGACGGCAGGCCGTGATCCGAAAGAATCAGGTCGGGGGGATGGCGCTGGAGTTCATGCAGAAAGTCCACCCTGGTTTCGACGCGCTTGCAGTGGAAACTCAATCCTTCGCGCCGCAACTCATGGTTGATGCGAACCGCGTCAGCAGCCACATCTTCCAAAATCAAAATGCGAATCTCTTTCTTCATGAATCACCGTACCACTCTTAACTACCCGGAGCTCAAACCGGCTGGAAGTGGGGTGAGAGCCTAAATTTCGAAGGGGCTGCACCCACTGCCGACCTATGCCAAAGGCCGCGCCCCGCCAGGGCGTCCGTTCGTTCAAACCGGCCCGGCTGGCGGGGAGCGTTCTTCTCCGTATTGTTCATTCCTTCCGCGCGGGCTTACGGCGAGAGCGAGGCTACGATCGTTACCGTCGCCGAATTGGGCGACCCGACGACATAACTCGAAGTGGGTGAAATTGTCAGCACTACGGTCTGGAGCAAATTCAGCAATCCCAGGGGCTGAACGGCCACCGTGGCCGTGGTGGAGCCGGCGGGAATCACCACCGAACCGCTCAAGGTTTGGTAATCCACACCATTCACCGCTGTGCCGCCCAATGAATAGTTCAGCGTCAGTGACAAACCCGTGTCGCCAGAGCGCGTGATGCTGAAAATACCCGGCGTCAGGCTCGTTGCCAAAGTTTGGGACGCCACCACGGTCACCGTGGCGGACGGTGGTGGCGCGCTCACGGAGATGGTGTGACTGGCGCTGCTGGTTTGGCCGCTGCTGCCGGTGACGGTCAGCGTGGCCGTGAAACTGCCGGCGCTGGCGAAAGTGTGCGCCGGATTTTGCGACGAGCTGCTCGAGCCATCGCCGAAGTTCCAGTTCCATGCAGTGACCGGGCCGGTGGATTGATCCGTGAACTGCACGGCCAGCGGCGCCTGGCCGCTGGAGGGATTGGCAGAAAAACTCGCGGTTACGGGTGAGACGCCGTTAGTCACGGAAATGGTGTGACTGGCGCTGCTGGTTTGGCCGCTGCTGCCGGTGACGGTCAGCGTGGCCGTGAAACTGCCGGCGCTGGCGAAAGTGTGCGCCGGACTCTGCGATGAGCTGCTCGAGCCATCGCCGAAGTTCCAGTTCCATGCGGTGACCGGGCCGGTGGATTGATCCGTGAACTGCACGGCCAGCGGCGCCTGGCCGCTAGTGGGATTGGCAGAAAAACTCGCGGTTACGGGTGAGC
>Ga0210409_10000302_pt1 | contig 93784 bp, 83 predicted proteins | sample IncBWH17MmetaG_FD_161649 | JGI IMG/M metagenome (GOLD analysis project Ga0210409, IMG submission 161649) | Forest soil microbial communities from Barre Woods Harvard Forest LTER site, Petersham, Massachusetts, United States - Inc-BW-H-17-M | ecosystem: Environmental > Terrestrial > Soil >... | reverse complement strand
CGCCGACTGGTCTTCAGTTCCCGCCCCCGTCCCCTACGCCAACCTCACCAATCCGCAAACCCTCAACCTCTACGCCATGGTCGCCGACGACCCCGAATCCTTCGCCGATCTCGACGGCCACGAGACAGCAGCCACAGCTCCGCCCACTCAATCAAATGGTTGCACGGGCGATCCTAAAAACTGCACAGTCCACCCAGCAAGTGAAGATATCGACCAGCAGCAGGGGAAGCCCACCGAGCAGCAGAGCGGCGCCCAAAGATGGGAGGCCCACGAACAAGTAACTCCGGAGAAAACAGCGAACGCCCTGAAGCATGCTGGCGAGATGGGCGACGCTGGCGTGAAGGCGGGCCTAGTCGTGGTAGGAGCAGAGGCCGCTGTTGCGGGGGCAGTCGTCGCCGCTCCTACGGTCGGCGCTGCTGCCAGTCAAGCCGGTACCGCCATAAATACCGCTACTACGAGCGCATACGTCCAGACCACGGCTGCAATCTCCGCCGCCGGAGCAGCTTTAAGGAATGGCGCAACTACTGCGGGAAACGCAATCAATAACGCCGCGACCACGACCCTGAACTTCGCTAAGCAAACTGTCGTCACTATTGACACGCTTAAATCAGGAGGGGGGGCAATCAACGCAGCAGCGAATTTCGTGCAAGGTTACAGGGCGTCAACGTCTCTCGCGCCGAGGCAGCCACCCCCTCAAAACTCCGCCGGCGCGGCGGGGTTTTTAGTTGGGGTTGCAAAGCGACTGATATTACCGTAAGACATTGAGATCAGAGACAGGCGTTATGGCTCTCTATGACAGAAAATGCCCGGCCTGCGGCAGAGTGATCTCGCAGCGGCAGACTCCAATACGCGAGGGGCGCGGGTTCCCTTGCCCTGCCTGCGGACGAGCACTGAAGAGCTCGATTTTACCTCTAAAGTTGACAATACCCATTACAGCGGCAACCTTAATGAGCCTTTGTTTTTGGTTGGGACTCCGCGGTTCCGCTGCTGTCTTGTTCGTTTTGCTGGCCTCACTCCCTTTATACTTTTCGGTGTACACCGCTATCGGGTTAATCTTTCCACCTGGCCTTGAGCTAGCACCAGAGAAGAGCGATCCGCCCGGGCAGGCCACTCATTAGCCCAGGATCGCGCGCCAAGGCAATCGTCCCCCCAAACTCTGCCGGCGGGTGGCCGCCCGTTAACACGCCGAAATGATTTTGACTTGCCTTTTCTGGGGCGGGTGGACGACCCTTAACCCGTCGAGATAATTTTGATTTTGACTTTGACTTTTTCTGGGGTGGCCTTCCTTTTGCGGTTTTTGCAAAAGGTGGGCCACTCTTCGCTTCATTTTGTACCACGGATACCGTTGACCCCTCCTCCGCAACCATCCAATCCTCAATCCTCCCCATTCCCTGCAAAACACTTAGGCCCTCGCCACTCCCATGCTATCCTCTCCCGTGTATCACAGCCCTGAGCTTCGACCGCCCTCTCTTCCCTCCTCGGGAAGGCTCCGACCGGGCAGGAAAAGCGTCGAATCCCATCCTTGCCCGCCAGGTAGTCTTTCTAACTCCCACGGTTTCCCATCCCAGACCGTCACTTTCTTACAAACAACATGCCCACATAAGTTCTTTAGCTGCAACACATATGGACCTCTTCGCAAGTGTTGCAAACAAAAGACTTACGGCAAAGTTAACTCCTTTAGCTGCAACACTTACAAAAAACAGGGGGGAGGGGTGGATCCCCATCTTCAAACCTGCCAACCGGCCCGCGATCCGCAATTTTCCTTCTGTCGCGCGTTGACACTCCGATTCCCTTCCCTCTACCCTGCTCGGAGCGCACTTCGCGCCGTTTACTTCATGCCCGCACGCAAACCGCACTCTTCACCGCGAACCAGCCCGCAAAAATCTCCTCCGGATTTCGCGTCCGGCGCAACTCTACGCATCGGCCCGGCAGGTTGGTCTTATGCGGACTGGACCGGTACCGTATATCCTGGGCGCCGTCCCAAAGGATTCCACGAGGCCGAGTATCTTTCCGGATTCTTCGACACCATCGAGATCAACACTTCTTTCTACCATCCGCTGCGTCCCGATCATGCCGCCAATTGGCTCGACCGCGTTTCCTCCAATCCTCGATTTCTCTTCACCGCCAAACTCTGGCAGAAATTCACGCACGACCCCAGCGCCAGCGCCGACGACGAGCGCGCCGTCCGCGCCGGCTTTGACGTCCTTCGCGCGGCCAACAAACTCGGCGCCGTCCTCCTTCAATTCCCTTTCTCGTTCCATCGCACCAAGGAAACCACCGCCTATCTCTCCGCCGTGCTCAAGCGCTTCTCCGATTACCCTCTCGTCGTCGAAGTCCGCCACAGCTCCTGGAATTCCCCCGAAACTCTCACCCTCCTCCGCGAACACAACGCCGGCTTCTGCAACATCGATCAGCCGGTCATTGGCCGCTCTCTCGCACCCTCCGCGGAAACCACTTCACCCATCGGCTATATCCGCCTCCACGGCCGGCGCTACGATACGTGGTTCTCCGACAATCCCGCCGTCGCCGCCCACGAGCGCTACAATTATCTCTACTCGGCGGAAGAACTCGCTCCCTGGGTCACGCGCGTTCGCAAAGTTGCCGAACACGCGCGCGACACCTTTGTCGTCACCAACAATCACTTTCAGGGCAAGGCCGTCGTCAACGCCCTTCAGCTCATCAGCATCCTCAGAGGCTCCAAAGTCAAAGTTCCCGAGCCTCTTCGCCAACACTATCCCCAACTCGATTCCATCGCCGACTCGCCGCCTGCTGCCCCGACACTCTTTCCTCTTGGGAATTCATCCTCCGGAAAGGAATAGCGTTCCAAATCAAGTTGTCGCTTTTTATTTTCGAAAGGAAGCTGCCGTTTCCGCAAGGCGTTTGCATCATCCGCTTATTTGCGGCGCTTGTGCCGTCGCAACGCGGCCTCATGCTTCGCTCGAACACGTTTCTCTTTGGCGATGGAATGCGGATTGACCAGCCATTGGGCCTTGCCCGGCCGTCCGGCCGTCTTCTGTTTGACACCCGAGAGGCGCCCGATACTCAGCAGGCGGCACACTTCCGCGCTCGTCAAATCCAGGATTCCCGCGGCCACCTGCGCGGAAATCCAGCGCTTTTGGCGTGCGCCCATGACGATGTTCCCCCGGCGCGATCGTCCCCCCGCGCCTGATTCACTGTAACGTTATATTATAGCTTTGGGTACTTGCGCTACTGTAGTTTTTTTGCTCCCACAGTTCGTGGGAGCAACCGCGAGAGTTTGGGCCAGCCGGGGACGTTTACTCGCAGCCCGGCGAGAGCGCGGCATGCGTAAGTGCGGAAGGGTCCAGCTCCGCACAGGAAGTGTACCCGCTCAGCGCCAGCGTCAAATCCAAATCGGCGAGAAGATTGAGCACCGCATCGCGCACGCCCTGTTCTCCATTCACGGCGAGTCCCCACATATAAACCCGCCCGAGAAGGACTGCCTTCGCACCCAAGGCCAGCGCTTTCACAACGTCGGCGCCTCGCCGGATGCCGCTGTCAAACAGAACCGGCAGCCGGCCCTTCACTTCGTTCACTACCGCAGGGAGCGCATCCAACGCGGCAATCGCCCCATCCACCTGCCTGCCGCCGTGATTCGAAACGATGATTCCGTCGGCACCGTTCTCCACCGCTCGCGCGGCGTCATTCGAATGCAAAATCCCCTTCAGTACGATCGGCAATCGCGTATGCTGGCGCAGAAAACTCAGGTCACGCCACGTAAGCGTCGTGTTCGAAAAAAGCGTGAGCCACAATTGAATTGCCGCGGCAGGATTTTGCTCCGGGGGCTGCGCCAGCCGTCCGCGGAAAACCGGGTCGCTTAGATAATTCGCCAGCCCCTCGCCGAGAATGAACGGCAGATATGCGTGATGCAGATCCCGCTCGCGCCACGCCAGCATGGAGGTATCGAGCGTCACAACGATGGCTTGATAGCCCGCCCGCTCTGCCCGCTCCAACATGCTCGCTGTCAGATTCGAATCCCGGCCCCAGTACAACTGAAACCACCTCGGGCTACTCCCCATCGCCGCTGCTACCGTTTCGATGGATTGGCTGGAAACTGTGCTCAGCGCGAACGGTATCCCCAGGGATGCCGCCGCGCGCCCCGTCGCAACCTCTGCTTCCCGGTGAATGATCCCCTGTACGCCGACAGGACCGAGCATCACCGGCGCCGGCCATCGCTTTCCCAGCACCTCAACGCTCAGGTCACGATTCGAAACATCCCGGAGCATCCTCGGCACAATTCTCCAGCGGTAAAACGCCTCCAGGTTCGCCCGCATGGTTTGCTCACCGCCCGCGCCTCCCGCCACGTAGTCGTATGCGCGCGGCTCCAGCATCTCTTTGGCCTTCTGTTCCAGCAGGGACAGCGGCACTGGCGTGGAGAGCGTCTTGCCCGTCAAGCCCAGTTGATAAATCAGCTGCTCGCGTTCCGGGCCAAATTGTTTGTCAGGGGAAGGTTTTGTCTCGTCCATGGCGTGGCGCAGATTATACACCGCGCTCCGCGAATCGCTTCCTCGTGCTCAGCCTTCCGATTATCTGCGCGTTCCCGTTCGAACGATGGACGTTCTGGAATTACCCAAAATTATCTTGATGCCCGCGCAGAAACGTTCCGCGTAACTTCCTTTACTTTTTTCTTTCGGGGTATATTGCGGGACTTAGCTGGCGCGGGCGGCGAACTGGCGATCGAGGTTCATCGCGATGCTTTGATCGAGGGCCACCGCCACATAGCGGGAGCAGATTTGCATTTCCCCATTCGCCCATTTGGAGAACGAGGGAAACTGTGTTCGAAAAGCGCGCTCGAGTGCGGCCACGGAGCGGTAGTAAAGAGAAACTTCTTTCAGCCAGGGACTGGTCTTTCGCAATTCCGGGGACAGCTCGTTGCACAGATCCAGCAGGCTGCCGAAATCCCCGGCGCCGATACTGGCAGCATCAATTCCAGCCGTCAGTCGCAAGGACTCCGACAACGGCTGGTTGGCCGTGGAGATCCAGATGGCGCGCCATTGCGAGATCCCGAATCTCACCAGGGCGCTGACCGCGAACACGAGAATGAAGAGCGAGATCATATTTGCTACAGTGGAGTTTGCCAGCGCGACTCATCCTGTCCAATGGGTCAGGAGTACCATAGGGACAGGACTCCTGGCGGTGCCCGAACTCCTCGCCATGTAGTAACTCACTCATTCTACACCACTTAGCGAATTCCCTGGACCCCGTAGCCCTGCGCTTCTGTTCTCACCCTTAACGATAACTAACTTGCAATTGAAATCCTGAATGGTCTTGACCCAAACTGGCGGACCGACTAACTTGGCTTAAATGGACTCATCGTCCCTCTCCCCATGAGTGAACCCTACATCCGTCCCCATCCTCCGACGCCGAAAGCCAGTGAGGAGGAGCTCGTCCTGCAATCTCGCGAAATTGACAAGCGCGATTGGCGAGTCTGGGGCTACTCCGTCTTCGTCATTCTGCTGCTCACCTTTGCCGTCGTCGTACTGGCGCTTCCCGCGGTGCGTCAAGGGGCCGAAACCATTTTCAACATCAAATTGTCCGAAGCCGTTTTCGGGTTGATCGGTCTCATCCTCGTTTTCAATATCTACGCCATCTCGCAAGAAGTCCTCATCAAGCGACTGCGCCGCCAGCTCACCGAAAAACAGGGCCACTCCGACCTTCTGCGCACGCTGGCCATGGTGGATCCACTCACGGGCCTGTACAACCGCCGTTTTGCCGAGCATCGCCTCGCGGCCGAAGTCGCTCGTTCCGAGCGCAAGGGCCATCCGCTCACTGTTCTCACGCTGGACCTGAATTATTTCAAGGATATCAACGATACCTACGGCCATCCCGCGGGCGATTACGTCCTCCAGGAATTTGCCGCGCATTTGAACAAAGTTGTTCGTGGCTCCGACCTCGCGGTGCGCTTGGGGGGCGATGAATTTCTGGTTGTTCTTCCCGAGTGCACGTTGGAGCAGTTGCGTCTGGTCTTGCTGCGCCTTGGCTCTCTGGAAGTCACCTGGCAGGGTCAAAAAATTCCCGTTACGTTCTCCGCCGGATGGAAGGAGTACGAACTCGGCGAGGAACCACAGCAATTGCTCGCGCGGGCAGATGAAGATCTCTACTCCCGCAAGCGCGCCCGAGGCAAGAGGCCCTCTGCAGCCCGGGCCAAGCAGGAGGCTCCAAAACAGGCCGCGCAGGTCGAGAGCACCAGCATGGGAACTCACGTTATGGTGGACGTTACCTGCTCTCATTGCGAGAAGAAAAACTCCGTGGCCATCACGCCCGACGCGGTAGCCGCGGAAGCCGTTCCCCACAAGGTCCGCTGCGCCCATTGCAATAAATCCTGGGACCCGCTCATTTCTGGCGCCGTCCTGGCCGGCCCATTTCCCAAATAATCTCGTTCGCCAAAGTGTCCTACCGCAGGCCCTGAAGCTCGAATTCCACAACGGCGTGCTGTTGATCCGGTGTGTCAATAAGGATGGTCAGCGTCGATGAATCGAACTGGCCGGATTTGAATTCCAGCGTGATCCGTTCCCCATTGGCGGGCAGTATGGCCGTTTCGCTAATCACCGGGTAGTAGGGCGAGCTCTCCGCAGAGACCGAAGCGATCTCTTTCTTGTTCTGCATCACTTTGACTTTGACGGCGTTTAGCGGAGCGCGCGGCTTGTAGCAGATGTCCAGATACATGCGAAAAAACATCGCCTTGCCGTAGAACCGCTCCACGGCATCTTGCGAACTGTAATTCACCGCTTTGCTCGCGAAGTCCGCCACCTGCAAAAACGGGGTCTCCAACCTCACCTGTGACGTGCAGGTCCACTGTTTAAGCGTTGGAACCCAATGCGCGTAACGTGCCAGGAAATCCGGCGGCAGGCCTCCTTCGCGTGAACCCAGGAAGTAAGCGTCGCGAATCGCGCTCGCCGAAAGCGAAACGTCGTCGTACGCGCCGGCAGGAAGAGCCAGGAATGGCGCCAGCAAAAAGGCGAGCCAGCGAAGGTGAGTGCGGGTTGCGCCGGATGAAGTCATGTTTCCTCCCAAGCGTGGAAGCCCCGGACCGTAGTGATTCTACACCTCGCTGCCCGCCCCCCTAACAAACCGTTTGAAGGTTGCAGATTGGAAGGATGGAATGTTTAGGAGCGAAGAAATGAGGACGGGAGCCTGAAGGCAGAAACGGGAAAGCCCAAACTGGAAATTGAAATCCAGGAATTTGGAAGGGTGGGAGCTCCGGATTGGGGAGCTAGAGGACGGGGAGACGCTTGGAGAGGGATTGGGTGCGGCGGAAACGTTTGGATTCGATGGCTTCGGCGGCGGAGAGTTTACGGTCTACGTGGGGTTCGGAGCGCGGGGCACCGGAATGGAGGAGGCAGCGGTCCCCGACGGCGACGCCACAAGTGGGACAGGGTACGGAAGAAAGCTGTGCCGAAGTCAGGTCTTTCATACGCATGAGGAGAGAATACGACAAAAAATATGGGAAAGCAGTCCGGTTTGGAACACTTTGGGAAGAATATTTAGCGCGGGCACATGGCGGGCCGGGCGAGTATGAGGATTAGAGTAGCAAAAGGGCTGTGAAGCAGATACCCGCGATGACAGTCCTAGGAGGCACTCCAACGATAGCCATCGCGGGCCTGTTTCCAACTTTCACTTCTGAGTAGGATTCTAAAATTCCGACTTAGGCCTCTGCTGTGCAAAATTGAACATGCGTCAAAGTGTAGCTCGAATGGCTAATTTGCCATCTCGCGTCTCAGTGGTTGATAAGTCGGGCGACCGGACCTGTAGTTTTCGGGGCGATCCACTTGTCCGTAACCGCGTTTATGAGGACTTAGTCTTCTTTGACAAAGGTTTTCAGGAATATCTCAAACTCGGTCACGATGCGGGAGGGCAATTCGTTGGCGGTCTTCTTGAGCAGAAGGTCGTGGCCTGCGCCGTCCACTTCCAACATGGCGTGAAGGGAGGGGGGCAGCTCTAGAGCGGAGTTCATCTCAGTAGTCGTGCCGAATGGATCGCGCGTGCCGTGAACGAAAAACGTGGGCGTGGTCAACCTTGGGAAATGACTGGTACGAAGTTGATGCGGTTTACGCGGAGGATGAAGCGGGTATGAGAACACGAGCAAGCCGTCCGCTAGATGGGGCTCTTCCGAGACGAGCATGGTCGCCTGTCGTCCCCCGTAGGAATGCCCACCCAAAAATACCTGACTATTTTTCTGCTCTCGCATAATCGAGACGGCGCGGCGCAGTCCGTCCCGATCCCGGGTAGCGTTGGAGGGAGAAGGCGGTCCATGTGGGCGTTCGCGGCGGAATGGCAGGTCGAACCTCAAAACTGTGAAGCCCGACCCAGCAAGAGCATTCGACATCTCCACTAACAGTTTCGATTGGCAGTCTGCCCCAGCACCATGTGTGAGTACAATGGCCCTTCCAGTGGGCCGCGCAGGCACGTGGAGCCAGCCCTGAATTGCCGGGTCACCTTTAAAGTCATCAAAAGAAATAGACATGAAGCTCTAAATCGTGTGGATGTCCGAAAAGCGAGTGTATTCGCCAGCCGAGACTCCGTCAAATGTTCGGTAACGGCGTTAACCAGGACCTGGAAGTATTTTCGACGTGCTGAAGTATGTGTTTGCGTCTCAGCACCTCGGGCGAACTCACTGTAAACCCCGGGGAATCTGGTCTTCGGGCCTTTTCTCCGGTATCGGCGCATTGCGAACGATGTCAAGCGCGGAGGGCGTGGCCGGAATAAATCGGCAGGAATAGAAGCCCAGACCTCCGAAGTACAAAACTTCCTGCCCTGTTTTTGTCTCAGGCCAAATTTGATTGGCGATCTGTCGAGTCGGATCCATGGGCGAAGGAATTGTTCGCTGAAAACGGACATTTTTCCACGATCCGAAATTCTTTCCGCGAATCGCCTCCTTCAACTTGTAATCCGTAAGCCAGTCCTCAACCTTACCGCCCTCTTCATTCACCTCGATCCGCCTCGAACCGGTAACTTCGAGAAGCAGGACCGACACGTCCGGCAGGTATCGCATTCGTCCGTCAATGATTGAGTCCGGGCATTTGTCGGAAATCAATTGCTCGTATGTAGCTTTTTGGATCCTCTCTACGTCTCGCGATATCTCTGGCGCAATGTCGGCAGTATCCGCGCATGCGCGGAGCCCCCAAAAACAACTGAGATTGAGATCAAAAATGCGTTTGGTCAGTTCGGGAGGGGCATCGCCAGTGTAGATCACGGCCAGAGTGTTCCCCCAACGCGTGGGTCGATATTGTGGGCTGTAGTCATCTGAGCTGCTGACTTCCAAGGAGCCTTGAAGCCAGAATCCATGAACACTTCTGGCGGTGACTATGTAGCCGACATACCCTGCAACTTGCGGGCGCATCCACTCATTAGCCAAGCCGTAGTCGGCCTGGGACACTTTACCGTCTTTCACCAATACGCCAGCATCGAAGCTGATGTACCGATAACCAAGCAAGTCCCCGACGCGGCCGAGCCACAGTGCCAGCGCATACGAGTGCGTGAGCCCGTAGGGCCAGGGCAAGCCATCAGATTCATTAGAAATGTGCACGTAATAACTGCGATACGAGAAGCCGTTGGCTTTCCAGTCTTTTTCTGTCAGGTACGGAACCATCTTCGTCATCTGTTCTTCAGTGGTCTGATCCAAACGTATCTCGCTTAGTCCGTACAGCACGGCCTCGATCTTTCGCGTCATGAAGTATGCGCGGAGCCTAGTGGCCGTCGAGATGATCAGCAGAAGCAACAGGATCACGAGAGACACTCGGCGAACCCAATGTCCTGATACCGTTTTGACGACCCAATGGAAAAATGGAAAATACTCTTTGGCTTTTAGAAGACTAAGAGATTGAGACGATGTTGGTATACTTTCACTCAACGATAATCCTCCAGACATGCAGGTGAGCGAAGCCTGCCTATATATCTTTTGACTCCGCCACGGGAGCTAAGTTCCTGGTCCGATTATCTTTCACCAGAAGGTTGAGTGCGGGGATTTCGCTCATCGATGCCGTAATGAGACTCTGTTGACCCTTAGGTTCCGATTAGTCGGATTACCGCACATGTGGTTTTGGGATCGTCCCACACGTCCAGCTCGTGCGTTAACCAGAAGTTGTTTCCGTGGACTGGCGGCGCTGCTTGGTTCCGGCGGACGCCTTGGCCTCACTGCTTGTCGTAGACAGAGTCGGTGCTGTAGTCCTTGCCGTCGGGTGTCTTTCCCTTTGACTTGACCGTCGAGACCAATCCGTCCTTTGAAACCTCTGCTTGGGATTTCCCAATCTCTTTGCCGCCCTTTTTCAATGTTGCTTCCGCCTTGTTCGTGCCGACACGCTTGATGGCGATGGTGTCAGCGCCGCCGGGCATCCCCGTACCAGTGATGGGGTAATCCTTGCCGTCGTAGGTGACAGTGAAGCTGTACGCGTATGGCGTTCCATCACCACCGACTCCCTCAAAGCTGTATTTTGCGCCGTCCCCTTGCGCTACAACCGTCCTCGTCTGGCTCTTCGGTGCTGGTCCCGGTTCGAATTTCGATTTTGCAACGTTGAGTTTCCAGGTGCCTACAAAGGGATTGCCTTGGGCCAACAGCGGAGCAGCGGCAACAGAAGTGAGAATAAGAAAAGAGAGTGCGAACAGGAAACGTTTCATGTGAAATGCTCCTTGATGTCGCCTCGGCCCCCAAATTCCGTCTTGCCTCAGCGGTGGCGAATTATGGTGCCCCGAGCCTTTCGAAATCAAGCTGTTTAGACATCAAGCTGGTCAGCCTAGTTTGATCAGTCCGGTAAGCGCGCTGAGCATGCGCTCGTTGGGGGCATACTGCCGGGCGAACAATTTCAGACCATTCCCACGTCGTATCAATGGGGCTTGAATGTCTTCCCGGTCTCAAGCAGCGTCTTCAGGCGGGAAAGAATCCGCGGCCATCCATCGGCGCAGGCAGCGTAGGTGGGGTCATCCTCGGCCCACTCGTCATGCGTCACTGTTACTTTGGTGGCTTCGGTCTCGGGCACCAGTTCGATCGTTGCGCGTGACGCCTTTTCATTTTGGCCCATTGCGAAGGTGTACTGAAAGACGTTTGGCGGCTCAAACCGCAAGACCTGCCCTCGAACGTAGTTCATGGGCTTGCCATCGGATCCCGCGCCTACCCATGCGAGCAAGCCGCCAGGCTTAAAGTCCGCTTGAAGCTCAGCGCCCGAAAAGATGATGCGGTTCGACTCCCGCGACACAAAGCCTTCCCACACCTTCTCCGGAGTGGCGGCAATGTAGAAGATATATTTCAGTGGTGCTTGATGGGCCATAATCGCTCCTGACTCTTCTGCGCCATCTTATATCCTCAGGCAAAAACCCAACAAGGCAGTAGCGCCATCGGCTGTGCCCGATTGCTTGCATTACGTGAGATTTATCAGGCTTGCGCGATCTCGGAAACTCCATTACGCTGGCCAGTTGCCAGCGGTGGCTCCCGCCCTCACCCGCTACCGGTTGTTCCAATTGAGATTCACACTCTTGTCAACGAAGGATGGCGTATGACTCGGAAGAACGCTTGGGTGAAACTTGCCATGGCGGGAGCGGTGACTTTTTCCTTGATTGCCTGCAAGGACACACAAACTCTGCAAGAGAACGAGCAATTGAAGGCCAAGGTGGCGGAACTTCAGAAAGAGAGCGGCCAAGTGGGAAACGATCTCGAAACAATGACTGCTGCCCGTGATGCGTTGGCGAAAGAGAACGAGCAGCTTAAGGCAGAGATTAAGACCCTGAAAACGAAGAACTCCGGGAAGAAAGCTGCGCATCGAAAGCGTCGCCGGAGCTAAAGGTCCCGGTAGTTATAAGAATCCCGCGTGGTTTGGAGAGTGCCAACCGGTTCTGTTTTAATTGTAAGAAAAAGGAGGCTACGAGCATGAAAACGTTTGAGGTGCAATTTCGGTATCGAGATCGAACGGAAGGAACGGTAGAATCGACAGTCAAAGTGGAGGCGTCGAGTCTTCCCGGAGCAGTCGGTAAGGCGGCACGTGAATTTGTCAAAGGCTTGGACCGGAAGCAGAGATTCGATATGAACAAGAATGGACTCGAAATTACAGCCAAGCCCACTGGCACGACAACAGAGCCGCAGGCATCCGCGGAGGCGGCCGCAAGTTGACGGTTTAGCGGGACCAGAGCTGGGCCGAGATTTTTACGCTTGCCACCACTGCCTGATAACTTGTGCGGGCTCAATGAGCGCATCAATCGATGTAGCGCTTCTGCGGCAATCGGACTCTCGTCAGCCAGAAATCATTGATGCTCTTCACGAGACTTACGAACGCGTCCCACTCGACGGGCTTTCTGAAGTAGCAATTCGCTCCGTGCTGATAGCTAATCTCAACATCATCCTCCGACGCGGAAGTGCTCAGGATGACGGTAGGGATTGTTTTCAGGCTATAGTCCGACTTGATGCGAACCAGCACTTCCCGTCCATCCATTTTTGGCAGGTTTAGGTCCAGCAAGATAAGGTCTGGACGAGGAGCCTGGAGGTAGTCTCCATCGCGCTTCAGGAAAGCCATAGCCTCCATGCCATCGGAAGCTACATGCAAAAAGATGGCCGGACTGGCATCGCGGAAGGCTTCCTGCATCAGCCGCACATCGCCGGGGCTGTCTTCCACCAAAAGAACTCTGATGGGTCTAAGTTTTTCTGCGCCGGTTTCCATGATTTCCTCCCAATTGCTCGAAGGGAAAGCGAAGCGTTCCTCAACGCTTGGTAACGCTAATATAGTGCTTGGCTATTGACTGAGGAGCGGCTGCCAATGGACGATTTCGGAAGGGACTTTCATTGTGACGAGTTGGCCAGCAGAGTCAAGGTCGTTGAACGCAACGCCAACGGTGTAGTTAACGGGTGATCGGTGGCAGTGTCGTTCCGGTTGAACCCGTGTCGTGATTCATTCAACCACGTATCAGCCGTCCGTGATCAGGTGAAGGATTTCGCCGAGGTTCGGGCGGGGGCATCATAGGATCCGGATCGCCGGGGACGGGGTCGCGCTTCTCGGGGTCGGGGTTCGAGGTATTCGGCCAATCATCAGGAGGATTTGGTTCCCATCGAGAAGACTCGGAATATCTTTGGTGTTGGTCGTGTGGCATGGAATTTTCCTTTCAAACCGAGAACTCACGGACATGTTGCTTGTGGTGCTGGCGACAAAAACTACTCCTCGATTTTTTTATGTTTTCTGCGATGTAGCCGCCCAGGGTATTGCATTTCTTAAAGACCGGGTATTCATCACTGCGCGAGGATATCGCTCCATCTCAACCTCAGGCGCAATACTCTAGAGGATGTCGAGGCTGGGCGCTGTCCTTTTCTATTCACTTTACGGAAGTTTTTTGGTCAAACGGCATAGCTCTTGGTTAGTCGTTCATCAGGAACTGGCTGAGGGCAAGTCGCAGAATATATCGGACCGGCGGGATAAAAGGAGAGAGGCGCTCGGAAACCTCACAAGCGCCTCTCACTACTGCTTCAACGTAAACCGTACCTCACTGGATCACCTCCTTCTCGGCAGGAACACCGATGTCGACAAGAATGTCGAGTGGTACGAGTATAGCGCAGGACCGAGGAGTTGTCAGAACAAGCGTTTCCTTAACCTTCACAGTCGCAGCTGTGGACCCGGGTGATGGAAGTCACGGTTTTTACCGGGTAGGTTTACGATCACTGGCAGGCACATGCCGCGGCGTCCACCGGCCCCGTGAAGGGCCGTGCAAGCCACCTCAGCGCATGCTTTGAAACTTTGCTTATTTGCCGTACCGATCGAGGATCGGACGCACGCGCGCCTTCACGGACGCGTCCGTGAGCGAGTCATAAAACCGCCGGATCTGCGGAAGAAGCCTATATTCCGATCTATTTTCGATAATCGCGTTTAGGGCATGCTCGCGCGCAGTGTCGGGGATCCCCGGCGCCGACAGTGCTTCGACATAGACATCGACAGCCCGGCCATCGTGGATAATGGACAGGGCATCTACAATTGCCGAGAAGGCCGCCGGATCCGTCTCCGTCCGAAGAGCGGCAATGAGCGCGTTAACGGCGTGCGGACCTTTTGCGTCCCCTAGCTTTTCCGCAGCGCGGATCCGTCTTAACGACGACGGTGAGCGCAGCGCCTCGATCTCCGCATCCGACTCTTGCAGCGACAGCGAGCCAGGGTCAGCTGTCCTGCGCTGAAACTCTTCGGCTCTCTGGCGCTGCGCGGCCGCCGACTCCGCTTGGCGGTTGCGCTCGTATTCCTCGCGTGCAGCTTCCTTCTGCTGCCGGCGCTCGGCTGGAACGCTTTCAATCGAGCAGCCAATCTCCAACAGGGTCACAGTGAGTCCCGCGATAAAGAAGACGGACGTTAGGGTTCGCTTTGTCGCCATTGCGGTTTTTCTCCGGCGGAGAGTCCGCCCTCCGAGCCAGAATTCCGGTCCTGCTCTGATTCTCCAGCACTTCGCTGATGGGAGCGTAAAGCGACGGAGTATGTGTGCCGTGTCGGTAATTCGAACACCTCAATCGAACGGGATCTTACCGGACATCTAGGTTTTATCTTGCCTCTGGTAATGCGATTACCGGAGGTGCTCCGGCCCCCTTCATGTGTACGACGTGATTATCGTACCAGTACGTAAGAATGTTACTTTAATACTACTGGACAGCCACTTACACTTATTGTATATTGCGACAAATCTACTCGGTACCTTGTCTCTAAAAGAGGCCCCGTGAAATCTAAACAGCCGCGGCCAGTGAATCCCAAGGAGTTCTCGACGGAGCTGTGTGTGCTACTAGAGAAATATTCTCCTCGTTGGTACACAGAAAAACAACGCAACCGTGCTTTGGTGGCACGGCGACCTCCAAGGGATGTTTTGTTGGAGTTGGTTGCTCTGCTGGAAGAGTATTCCCCCAGTTGGTATTCAGAAGAACAACGCGATCGGGCTTTTGCAGCGCTGCGAGCCTCAGAGATTCTTGAGTAAGTGCCCTGTTAGTTTGAATGCATAGGATCGGATGACCGGACAAGTTCCTGCTGGTCCTGTCGAAAACAGCCTTGGTAGCCTAGCGAGCGAGTATCCAGAAGGCCACCAGCACCCAGAAAGTACCCCACAGGACCCGAAACTCGACAGGCTTTTGGGCAGCCTTTCGCCCTGCGGTCAACGTCTGGTAGGTCGCGTTGCCGGAGAATTCGCCTACCACTTTCTAGGTACTCCGAGCCCCAACCTTCAGCGGTAACAAAAAAAAACTCCATCTCGTGATGCTTTTCCTCCTGACGTGAAGGAGATTATTGAAATAGGCCTATTTAACGGGTGATGGCAGAGAAAGACGGGTTGTGTCGCCAAAGGGAAGTTTCCAGGAGAACAAAATGAGTGCAATCGGCAATATGAAGCCATTGGGAGTTCGCAAGGAAACCGATAGCCTCGGCGAAGTAAACGTGCCTGCCGAGAAACTTTGGGGCGCGCAGACGCAGCGCTCGCTGGAGCACTTCAGCATCGGCAAAGATCTAATCCCGCGCGAGATGATTACCGCATACGCGATCCTGAAGAAAGCGGCCGCCAATGCCAATCATGCGGGCAAGCGGCTCGACGATGAGCGCCACAAGTTGATCGTTCAAGTGTGCGACGAAATCCTCGCGGGCCAGCATCAGGACATGTTCCCGCTGCACGTGTGGATGACGGGCAGCGGCACGCAATTCAACATGAACGTGAATGAGGTGATCTCTAACCGGTGCTGCCAGCTTGCGGGCACGCCGCTTGGGAGCAAGACGCCGGTTCACCCCAACGACCACATTAATATGTCGCAGTCCTCCAATGATTCTTTCCCATCAGCGATGAACATCGCGGCCGCGGTGAATGCGAAGCAGCGGCTGATACCGGCGGTGAAGGCGCTGCGCGATGCAATCGCCGCCAAGGTCGAGGAATGGAAGAACATCGTCAAGATCGGGCGGACTCACATGCAAGATGCTACGCCACTCACGCTCGGGCAGGAATGGTCCGGGTATGAGGGCATGCTCGCGGACGATCTCGAGCGGATCGAAGATGCGCTGAAGGGTGTGTACCGTCTCGCGCTCGGGGGAACGGCAGTGGGTACCGGCATCAACGCCGCGCCGGGCTTTGGCGAAGCGGCTGCGGCGGAAATTGCCAAGCTCACCAACCTGCCGTTCGTCAGCGCACCGAACAAGTTCGCGGTGCAGGGTGCGCATGATGCCCTCGTACAACTCTCCGGCACATTCCGCACGCTGGCCGTGTCGCTTTACAAAATTGGCAATGACATCCGGCTAATGTCGTGCGGCCCCAGGGCCGGCTTCGCCGAACTAAGGATTCCGGAGAACGAACCTGGCTCATCGATCATGCCGGGGAAGGTAAACCCGACGCAGGCAGAAGCGCTCACGATGATCGCAGTGCAAGTGATGGCAAATGACGTGGCGGTGGGTTTCGGCGGCGCGGGCGGCTATCTGGAGATGAACGTCTATAAGCCGCTGATCATCTTCAACGTGACGCACTCGATCGCGATCATGGCCGACGGATGCGCCAACTTCCAGAAATTCTTGATCGAAGGGACGAAGCCGAATCTGAAGAAGATCGAGGAATATGTGGAGCGCTCGCTGATGTTAGTGACGGCGCTCTCGCCGGTCATTGGATATGACAAGGCTTCGAAGATAGCTCATTACGCGCTGGACAACGACCTGACGCTGAAGGAAGCCGCACTGAAGCTGGGATTTGTAACGGAGGAGGAGTTCGACCGCATTGTCGTTCCGACGAAGATGGTCAAAGCATACGTTGCGACAGCGTAGAACTGGAAGGTCACGGGCCCAGAGTCAAGAAAAATGAAAGAGAGGTAATCAGTATGACGAGCACGACCAAGTACGGAATCGAATTGCTCCACGATCCTTCGCTCAATAAGTCCACGGCGTTCACGGAGGCGGAAAAGCAGGCACTCGGGCTTGTTGGACTGGTGCCCGATGTGACCGAGACCGAAGACGTGCAGTTAAGCCGGGTGATGACGCAGCTCGGCCACAAGAACACCGACCTCGAGCGTTACATTTACCTGATCAACTTGCTCGATCACAACGAAACACTTTTCTATCGAACGGTGATGTCGGACCCGGCGCGCTTTCTGCCGATTGTGTACGACCCGACCATCGGGGAAGCTTGTCTAAAGTTCGGACATATCTATCGCCAGGCGCGGGGCATGTACCTCTCGATCACGCGTCGCGGCAACGTGAAAGAAATTCTGAAAAACTGGCCGCAGAAAGACGTGCGCTTCATCTGCGTCACCGACGGAGGCCGGATCCTCGGCCTTGGCGACCTCGGCGCAAACGGCGCAGGCATCCCCATCGGCAAGCTGCAGCTTTACACCGCGTGCGCTGGAGTGCCGCCGCAATACCTTCTGCCGATGTATCTCGACGCGGGGACAAACAACGAGCAGTACCTGCACGATCCTTTGTATCTGGGAATGCGAAAGGCGCGGCCATCGACTGCGGAGCTTTATTCGTTTGTTGATGAGTTCGTCGAGGCCGTACAGGAAGTGTTCCCGAAATGCTGCATTCATTTCGAGGATTGGACCGGCACGGACGCCGTGCACTTGCTGCAGCGCTATCGCGACAAATATTGCGTGTACAACGACGACGTGCAGGGCACGGCGGGCATCACGCTGACAGGGATGATCAACGCAGCCAAGCTGAAAGGCACGAAGTTGAAGGACGAGAAGTACCTGTTCCTCGGCGCGGGCTCCGCCGGCATTGGCCTTGCCAACTTGCTTTGTTCCGCGCTTGTTGGGCAAGGCATGACGCTGAAGGAAGCGCAGTCGCGGGTCCACATGTTCGATATCAACGGCCTGTTAGAGTCGACGCGCACGGATCTTGTGGATTTCCAGAAGCCGTATGCGCACGAGCACGCGCCGACGCGGGACTTCGTCGCTGCCATCGAAAGCATCAAGCCAACGACCATCATCGGTGTGAGCACGATTGGGGGGGCGTTCACGCAGAAGGTGGTTGAGAGCATGTCGCGCATCAACGAGCGACCGGTGATCCTTGCGCTCTCGAACCCCACCGAGCATGCCGAATGCACGCCCGAACAAGCCTACACCTGGTCGAAGGGCAAAGCGATCTACGCGGCCGGTGTGCAGTTTGCGCCGGTGCACTACAACGGACAGACTTTTCTACCGGGGCAAGCAAACAATTTCTACATCTTCCCGGCAGTCGGTATGGCGATCTTTGCCACGCAGGCGAAGCGAGTGACGGATGAGATGTTCATCGAAGCCGGGCAGGCGGTGGCAGATCAGGTGCCGAGCGAGTTGCTCCAGCAAGGTCTCCTTTATCCGCTGCAGTCAAACATTCTAGAGACCGAAATACTGACGGCTGCGCGCGTTGCCAAGCTGGTCTTCGATTCGGGACTTGCCCGAGTTGAACGTCCCCGCGACATGGTGGCGTTCATTCGCGAGCATGTCTACAAGCCGGGATACCGCAACGAAGAACTCCGGGCGGGCGCAGCGGCATAGAAGAATTCGTTCGTGAACGAAGCAGCCGTGTCGAAGACGTCACACAGGGAGATGGCGCGCCAGCCAGGCGACGTGCGCCATATCTTCTTCCATGGTTTCACGTTGTCAATATTGTGTGCGATCAGCTACTCAGCCATCACCCAAATCCTTGCCCAAATGTTTTCGATCTCTCGAGACGATGATCTTCTCGGAGGCATGTGGGCGGTGGTCGCTACCATATTTGTGTATCGGTACGGGTACGAACAAAGCGCAGGCGCGGCCCTATCGCGGATGGCGGCAACGTTGCTCAGCTTCGCCCTTTGCTTTGTTTACCTGCTCTTTTTCCCGTTCCACGTCTGGGGAATGGCCGCGGTGATTGGAATCGGGGCAGTTGCGATGGGGCTACTCGGGCGGCCGGACGACATAATCACCACAGGAATCACAACTGCGGTGGTGATGGTTGTCGCCGCAATCAGCCCGGACCATGCGTGGAGACAGCCTATCCTGCGTGTGGTGGACACGCTTGTGGGAGTGACTGTTGGCGTCGTTGGAGCGTGGATCAGCCAATTGCCGCTCTTACGAGCGGGGCCAACGCCTGACGGAGGCGCGACGTAAAACCGTTCACGCGGCTACACGCCGTGATGGGAGAACTACGGGGAAAAAGCTGGGCACGATGTATCGTGCCCCTATGCAGAGAGAAGGAAAAACTGCGGCGTGGCGCAGGGACTCGCCGGCGGCCCGGCTGCGATTACGCGGCTTGGGTGTCGCGGGGTAACTTGACCTTGGTGAGCCAGAAGTCATTGATGCTCTTCACGAGATGCTCAAATTCGCAAAAGGACACGGGCTTGCAGAGGTAGCAGTTGGCGTGGAGTTGATAGCTTTTCACGATATCCATTTCCGCGTCTGAAGTGGTCAAGATAAGGACGGGAATCGATTGCAGGCTGGAATCTGTCTTGATGTGAGCCAAAACTTCGCGGCCATCCGTTTTGGGGAGGTTGAGGTCCAGCAAAATAATGTCCGGGCGTGGAGCATGGACGTACGTGCCTTCCTTCTTCAGAAAAGCGATGGCCTCGGCGCCGTCGGTAGCCACAAGCAACTGGATGGAATTATTGGCGCCGAGAAAGGCTTCCTGGGTCAGCCGGCGATCTCCGAGACTATCTTCGACCAAGAGAACTTTTATAGGCATACGGTCTCCTCTGATTACTCCGCTGCGGCGCCTGGCTGCGGACAAAGTTACGAAGGGCAGGCAATCTCGTCAGCAAATTGGCATCGGACATTTCCAAGATCGAGGATTGCAGCGCAGATTGGTGGAGAGCTGCAAACCCTTATCTGGCCTATCGGAAAGATAAAATGCCGACCGAGATTCGCCGTCTTTCGAGACGGCAACTTCACACGTGGTGACGGCCCTGGACTCGTAGGCTTTCCTGACGGCGCCGTCTTCCCTAGTAACGGGGTTGAACAGCAAGGCTCTGTGTTGGAACTTTCTAATCAATGAGTCTCCCAACGATGTTCTGTTTGGGACAAGCAGCGTGAGCAAAGAAACCCCTGGTGTCAATGGTACGGCTGCGCAGGCTTCGATGCTGAGAGTTGAAGAAGAGCACGATCTTTGTCTACAAGGTCGGAATCTGGCGATCGACAGGCTCCCTTCGGCGATGCTCAGAACTGGCAGGACAAATAATATCGTGCTCCTGCAGGCGGAGACTGGGCATGAGCCACAGCTCGGACGCGAGGTTCTCGCAATGCTTTGCGTTGTCTGCGGATTCTCATGAAGTCAAGGCGGGTTCGTCGCAATGGAGAAACCACTTTTCCAAGACTACGCGGCGGGAAAACCATTGGCTGGCCAGCAAAAATTGGGACAGGGAACGTATCAGCCAGGTGGGGAGATGAGCGCCGAGGTCGAAGGCCCATTCTTTCTGGGAGTTTCCGAAGCGCGTGGCGAGGAGGATCTTGTACGCCTGGCAGAGCGCGGGACTAGATTTGCCATCGGCGGAGAGAATGGCCTTCCCTGCTAGCAAGCCGGACTCAATCGCCGGGCGAATTCCTTCTCCGCTTTGTGAATATGCCAAGCCGGCGGCGTCACCAACGAGCAGAACGCCGTCTCGGGCGATGTCCCGTATGGAATGCCCGTAGAGCAAATAGGAATGACCCAGGAGATGCGAAGGCGGATCGAAGGCGATTTTCCCGGAGTGCTTCAAGAAACGCATAAAGGCGGCAACGTGCTCCGGAAGAGCATGCGGATCCACGCGGCCTAAACCTAGGTTCAAAAAATTGTTTTTGCGGACGCACCAGCCATAGCCTTTCATGTCCGGGGAAAAGTAGAGCTCGGGAAGTTCGGGCTGGATGGAGCATTGCCGAGTCTGGCTTGCGGACATCTGGAACTCGATTTCTTGCGCGGCAACGCCGGATTCGCTGCGCGCGTTGGCGCCGCGAAAGCGAGCGACGGGACAAAAATGGCCGCCGGCTCCGACAACGAGGCGGGTCTGCCATTGGCCGTTGACTAGCCAATGCTCGCCGGAGCGTTCCAGGCTTGTGAGAGGAGTTCCTTGCAAAATGCGCGCGCCGCAGCGCTGGAGGAGAAAATCGTCGAACTCGCAGCGGCGGATGCCGTAGCTGATGGGTTTGCCGTAGTCGGTGACCCGTTCGCGGCCGCCCATGACGCTGATGCGAAAACCGTGGATGGGTTGGAGGACGCGGGAGCGCGAATATTCGGCAGGATCGATGTTGAGTTCCTCAAGGACGGGAGGCGTGACCCATCCGCCACAGACCTTGTCGCGAGGGAAAAACTGTTTATCGAGGATGATCGTGGTTAGACCGGAATCGCGCAACTTCCAGGCGCAGGAGCTGCCGGCGGGCCCGGCGCCGGCGATCAGGATATCGCACGAGTCCATTGCGCTTCCTCGACTTCGTAGTGCGTGTCGCGATAGAGGTGCGCGCGAGTGCAGGGGAGTTGCTGGCAAGCGGTCCGGGCAAAGACGATTTGAAAAAGCTGCAAAGTGCCGGCGCGGAATGCGGCGATGGCTCCGGCGAGATAGAGCCGCCAGGTGCGGACGAAATCTAGGCTGTACATTTCCTCTATTTGCTTGGCGGATATTTCGAAGCTGCTCAGCCAGCACTCCAGGGTTCGCGCGTAATGGAGGCGTAGATTTTCAATATCGAGGACGGATAAATCGTGAGGCTCGAAGATCTCCATGGCCTGACGAACGGTGGGCGCGTAGGCTCCGGGGAAAATGCGTTTTCTGGTCCAGGTGCAGAACGGGGAAGGCTTGTTACGGCCGATGAAGTGGAGCAGGCCGCGGCCGGCTTTTTCGAGGGAGCGATGGATGATGTTGCCGAGTTCGCGATAGTGCTCGAGGCCGACGTGTTCGAGCATGCCGACGGAGACGAAGGCGTCGCAGGAGCCGGAGATGTTGCGGTAATCGTCTTCGACGAATTCCACGCGCTGGTTGAGGCCGAGTTTTCTGGCGCGCCACCTGGCCCACTGGATTTGCTCGTGAGATATATTGAAGGCGCGAACGCTCACACCGTAGTGCTCTGCCATATGCAGGGCCAAGGCGCCCCAGCCACATCCGGCGTCGATGACGGATTCGCCGGAGCGAAGCTGGAGCTTGCGGCAGACGTAATCCATTTTTGCGAGCTGCGCTTCTTCGAGTGTTGCGGAGGTGGTTGTGAAATAGGCGCAGGTGTAGAGGAGTAGAGGGTCTAGCCAGAGGCGATAAAAGTCGGTTTTCAAATCGTAGTGCTGGTGGATATTGTTGCGCGAGCCCTTGAAAGAGTTGCGTTGGATATACGCGATGAACTGCGAGGCGACTCTGCTATACCAGTTGCGGCTTTCGATGGCGGGCATCGAAAGATACAGCGTTTCGAGAGCGGCGACGAGATTTCCGTCGACGGTGATGCGGCCCTCGCTATAGGCGTCACCAAAGCCAACTTCTGAATCGAGGATTAATCGAAGGAGCGTTTGGCGATCCTGAATGCGGATGGTGGCCACAGGCGGGGCATTCGGCGGGGAAACTTCGGCGCGGTCGCCGAGAGTCAGCCGGATTCGCGGGTGGCCTGCGGCGCGATGGATTTTTTGGAGCAACCATTGATCGATTATCGAAGAGGCGTTCCGGTCAGGCATGAGAGGAGTCTCCGTTCCGGGAACTTAGCAGTGAGCACGATTATGCACCTTCCTGATTCAAGTGCCAATCGGCTGGATGAACGGGAAAGCAGACTGGACTAGACGCCAAAACGCGCTATGCGTTTGTGTGTGCACATTCGACACGGAAAAGGATTACCAGCGGGGATGGGAGCAGCGAAGGTGAGTTACTTCTTAAAAAGATCCTCGAATGCTTGGCGCGCGTCGGTGTGGCGGGGGGGCGCGGCGGGCGTGGAACCGGGGGCGGCGGGCTGGGCATAAGAGGTGGGGGCGGTGTCCTTCTCGATGGTGGTGCGGAATTCGTAGAAGGTGCAATTGTTCTTGGCGTCTTTGGGGGAAATGCGCTCGGGGATGGGCTGGGTGCACTCGAACTGGGCGCCCGAATCAAAATAGCGGCACTGCTTGCAGCAGTGCAATTCGAATTGGCACTTGGGGCAGGTACCGTTGACGTCGTAGCCGGGGGTGAGGACGGCGCCGCAATTGGCGCAGCGGGCGCGCGTGACGGTGCCGACCATGCGAGGGGTGCGCGGGCCGAACTGATCGGCGCCGCGCGGGCCGCCGGCTGGCGGTTTACGGTCGTGCGACTTCTCTTTTTTTTCGTTTTTTTCCGCGTCGCGATACCCGCGGTGACTGTACTTTCGATCCACAAACGCCTCCGTCCGCCCGTTTCGACGGACTGCCACAACTACAGCCTGGACTTTTGCGCTGACGCGCTCACCAACTTGGTTAGAATCCAATCGGATTGCTACACTCGGCCGGACCGCACAATGATTCCCCAGAGTATGCTGGCTTGCAGGATGCCTACGTCCGAGAGCAGGAGATGGGACCTTTATGTTTTTAATACTATGGGAGTTCGAAGTCAAGCCGGGTGGTGAAGAACGCTTCGAGAAGGTCTATGGCCCGGGTGGGGATTGGGCCCAGCTGTTTCGGAGCGGCACTGACCACCGCGAGACTCGGCTGCTGCACGACTCCTTTCGGCCTGTCGTTTACGTCACCATGGATTTCTGGAACTCCCAACAAGCGTATGAAGAATTCCTGCGAACGCATCACGCCGAGTATCAGGCGATCGAGGCACTCGGTGAAAAACTCACGAGCGCCGCATCGGCGCGTACGAGTTGGTTTCGCCCTGATTAGACGGCGCGAATCACGAATCAGCGATCCGCGACCACTTCTTTCCCCTGTCCCAGCCAAATCGCCACGAATCCGTCCGGCGCAAGATCCGGTTGGAGGAACTTTTTTGGAGTGCCGTGCACTCGCAGGACGGCTTCGGCGGCGAGGTAGCCGCTACGCACGGCGCCTTCCATGGTGGCGGGCCAGCCGGTGGCGGTCCAATCGCCGGCGAGGAATAGTCCGCGAACGGAAGTTTCCTGCCCGGGGCGCCAGCGGTCCACTCCGGGTTCGGGGGAGAAGGTGGCGGCGGCTTCTTTGATGACGGTAGCTTTCAGCAACTGGGCTTCGCGAGCGGCGGGCAAGGCGTGGCGGACTTCTTGCAGGCAGAGGTCGATAATTTCCTGGCGGGATTTTTGCAGTAGGTCGTAGGAGGCGCTGATTACGAGTTGCAAGTACTGCTCGCCGGCGGCGGTCTTCCCCGCTTCGTTCGAATCGCCGTAGAGCCCGGTTTTGTTGAAGATCCACTGCGTGGTGGTATCGAGCAGGGTGACGAAAGGCTCTTTCATGACTTGGCGATCGAACCAGAAATGGACGCCGGTGATGGGCGAGACGTTTATTTTGCCGAGATTCGCGAGCGAGGGATCGCTTTGCTTGACGCTCTCCGGCAGCAATTCGGCAAGCGCGGTATGCGGGACGGCGAAAACGTAGGCATCGGCGGTTTCTTCTTTTGCTTCGTCGAAGCGCACGCCGGAGATTTCGCCGCTTTCGATTTTCAGGCCGCGGACGGGCGCCCGCAAGGTGACTTCGCCGCCGCGTTTTTCGATTTCGAGTTTGCAGCCGTCGTATAGGTTCGCGAGCGGCACGGCCGGAACGCCCATGCGGTATCCGGTGCGATTCGAAAGAAAGGCTTTCCAGAAAACATCCACGCCGAAGCGGGCATCGGTGCGATCGAGCTCTTCATCGAGGGCGCTGACGAGGACGACGCGCCAGAAGCGATCGATGGCGCGTTGGGTCTGGCCGCGGCGGCTGAGCCATTCGAGCATCGAGATTCCGGCGGGCACTGCTAGGTCGCGCGGCTTGCCTTTCGAGCGCAAGATATCGAGCATGGCTCTGGCGATGCTGAGCTTGTCCCGTAGGGAGAGCGGAGCAAATTTGGCGAATGATCCGGTCATGTGGAATGGCGCGGGAAGGATTCCGGCTTGCATTTCACCGCGGCGGCCTTGGGGGTCGAGGAAAAAAAGGCGGTCGAAGAATTTGATTTTGTCGGCGGAGCCGATTCGGTTGTAAAAATCGGCGAGATTGGTGCAGCAGCCGAGGGTGACGTGCTGGCAATTGTCCACGTGCTCGCCGTCGGGCAACACGTAGGAGGTCGCGCGGCCGCCGAGGAAGGGACGCTGTTCGAACAGGCGCACGCGCCAACCGGACTCAGCCAGCGCGGCGCCGGCTGCCAGTCCCGCCAGCCCGCCGCCGATCACGATCACGCTTTTCAAGAATATTCTCTTCCGTATGGCGGCCGAAGCGCGCCTTGGCGATGAACATCATTTTTTCAGGTTTGGAAAGACGCACGCGTTCGCCGAAAACGGCGTAATCGAGCGACTCGATGCGGCCGAGCAACGCGCTGTAGGTGTGCACGAGCAGCCAAAGAGCGCCGCGGCTGTCGGCATCAATCAAGCCGAGCAGCGCGGAACCTTCTTCGTAACATTGCCAAGCGCGCTCGGATTCGAATCGCAACAATTCACGGACGCCGAGCGTTGCTTCGCCGCGGCCAAAATCTTCGGAGGAAACGCCGTAACGGTGCAAATCTTCTTCGGGGAGATAGACGCGGCCGAGGCGGTAGTCTTCGTGGACGTCGCGAATGATGTTGGTGAGTTGAAAGGCGAGGCCGAGTTTTTCTGCGAGGTCGAGAGCGCGGGCGTCGGAGAAACCGAAGACGTGGGTGCAGGTGAGGCCAACGGTGCCGGCGACGCGGTAGCAATATTCGCGGAGGCGGTCGAAGGTGGGATAGGTCTGGACGGTCAAATCCATTTCGGCGCCGCTGATGAGATCGTGGAGATAGCGGGCGGGCATTTTGTAGCGCTGCATGGTGTCGACGAGCGCGGGCAAAATTTCGGCGGCGGCACCTAGGGTTGCCGCGGGCGAGGCCATCGCAGCGTTGCCGTCGAAATGCTGCTCGTGGCCGGTGATGGCGTCGTCGAGAGCTGCGCGCCAATTGGCAAGGCCGCGTTGTTTTGCGGCGAGATCAGCGCCTTCGTCGGCGACGTCGTCCACGAGGCGCATGAAGGCGTAAAGGGCGGCCAGGGCGTCACGCTTGGAAGCAGGAAGCAGTAAAAAAGCGGCGTAGAAATTGCTGCGCGAGGCGCGGGCGATGCGGTGGCAAGCGTCATAAGACTGCGTGAGGATTGCGCTTGCCGGATGGTGGCCGCGGTAAGGTGCGGAAGCATGCGGTGTCCCGCCGAGTGCGGGCGGCTCGGCAGGCTGCTGCAATTTGGCGTTTGAGCCGACGAGGTGGGCCACTAGGGCGCGACCCAAAAGCCCGGCTTGCTTTAGTTTGTTGATGGCGGGGCGATGGTGGAGGGTGTCGTAGCCGGTGGCTTCGATGGCGTCGAGGACGGCGAGGCCGCCGCGGCTGAACATTTCGAGGTCAACGCTGAGGCGACCGTCCACCATTTTCGCGAGGGGCAGGCCTTCGGCGAATAATTCGCGGGTGCGAGTGATTAGATCTTTCATCAGGCGGACGTAGCGGTCATCGAAGCGGCGTTCGACGATGTCGGATTCGGAGAGGCCCTGGGCGGCGGCGGCATCGAGGGGGATGTAGATGCGGCCTTTTTCGAGATCGCGCGAGACGTCTTGCCAGAAATTCGCTAGCTGGAGAGCGGTGCACGTGGCGTCGGATAGTTTCTGGCGCTGTTCGTCGCGATAGCCGCAGAGGTAGAGGACCAGGCGGCCGACGGGATTTGCGGAGTATACGCAGTAGTTCAGGACGCCGTCCCAAGTGGGATAGCGCTTGACGGTTTGATCCTGGCGGAAAGCTTTTAGGAGATCGGCGAAGGGCTGCTTAGGAATGTCTTTGGCGACTACCGTTTCGCGCAGGGCGACGAAAACGGGGTGCGAGGGTTGGCCTTCATAGCAGGCGTCGAGTTCGCGCTCCCACCAATTTAGTAATTCGAGGGCGCGCGCGGGATCGGGGACTTCGTCACCGAGGTCGTCGGCCCAACGGCAGTAGGCGTAGACGTTGTAGAAGTGCTGATGAAGGTTTTTGGGAAGGAGCCAGGAGACGACGTTGAAGTTTTCGTAGTGATGGGTGGCGAGCCAGCGCGTGTAGGCTTGCGCCTCCTCGGGGGTGCAGCCGGGGTTTGGCACGTTACGCGTGATGTCAAGTTCGCCGGGGCGCAACATTAACAGGCAGGTTCTCCTTGTATCGGCACGAGTAAGAGATGTGGCGCGAGCGGTCCGCCTCGGGAGGCGAACCTTACAAAGTCCTGCTTTAAGATTAACAGAGCGGGGGGTACGCGAAGCATTTGCGAATGTGTGTTCGCTTCAAAAGTGGGAGCTGGGCTCCCGCACTCGGTCATGGCCGTACGGCTAATTTGATTTCGCCGCTGCGAGACTTCATGCGTTCGAAGGCCTGGGGGAGATCGGCCAGGCGGATTTCTTCGGTGACAAAATCGTGGGCGGAGATGTCGCCGCGGCGGATGGCCTCGAGAGCTTCACGGAAAAAGCGCGGCGTGTGATGGAACGGGGAGATGAGCTTGATCTCCGAATAGTGAATCATAGCGGGCTCGATTTCGACGCGCGTGCCGGAGGGCAGGCCGCTGAAGAAATTGACAACGCCGCCGCGGCGGACCATGGCGAGGGCCTGCTTCCAAGTCGCGGGATTGCCGGCGGCTTCGACGACGGAATCAGGTCCCAACTGGTCTTCCGTCAGGGCCTTCACGGCGGTGACGATGTCGGGAGTCTCGGTCACATTGATGGTCGCAATGGCGCCAAGGCGCTTCGCGACCTCGAGGGGACCCGTGCGCCGCGCCAGGGCGATGACGCGCACGCCGCGGCGAGAGAGCATGCGAACGAATTTCAAGCCGATGGGGCCGCAGCCAATGACGGCGGCAGTGTCTCCAGTGCGCACTTCCATTTCGTGAATGCCGCGAAGGACGCAGGCGAGAGGTTCCGCGAGCGCAGCGCTCTGGTCATCCACGGAATGGGGAACTTCCAGCATATTCTCGACGACGATGCGGCCGGGGATGCGCATGTAGTCGGCGTAGGCGCCATTGTTGAAGAGCAAATCATCGCAAAGATTTTCCTGCCCGCGACGGCAATGGTAGCAACGCAGGCAGGGAGCGGAGTTGGCGGCGATCACACGCATGCCGATGCGCCAGCGCGGATCCACGCGCTTGCCGACGGCGGCAACGTCGCCGACGAGTTCATGGCCGAAGACGGCGGGCGGCTGAATCATTTTGGCGTGATAGCCGCGCTTCCAGACTTTCAGATCGGTGCCGTCGGTCAGCGCCAGCCGGACGCGCAGAAGGACTTCGTCCGCGGACAGTGCGGGAACATCAATTTTTTCGATGCGCAGATCTTCGCTGCCGTACAGGACTGCGGCGGTCATCTTGGACGGCACCGCCAAGCGTGGTTCGGCTAGTTTCACTGCTGGACCTTCTTCCGCCTTCTTGGTCGTCGAAACTTTCATGTGTGTGTGATCAAGATTTTCAGCGATTCCACCGTTGGCTTCGCGGCCAGCTCCAGACCCTCCTGGATTCTAGCGAGCGGAAAGCGGTGCGTCACAATCTCCATGACGGGCAGTTTCTTCTGTAGCACCAGAGCGGCCGCTACTTCTTGGATGTCCACAGCGGCACTATAGCTGCCCAGGATTTCTTTTTCGTCGATCCCCACAGCAGATGCAGGAAACTCGATCTTGGTTACCGGGTCATTGGCGGCAAACAACAGCACGCGCCCGCCGGGCCTTGCCGCTGCCAGCGCGTCCACCACCACCGAAGGATGCGCCACTGCTACCAGGACCGCGTCCGCACCCCGCCCATCGGTCCGGGCCTTGATCTGGTCCACAAGCTTACCATCACTGGGGTCGAAGGACTCAATGGCTCCGAGAGTGAGGCTCTTGGCGCGGCGGACGGCCATGGGGTCGCTGGTGTAGAGCTTGGCACCTTCGAGATTTGCAACCATCAATAATTGGAGGCCGATGGGACCGCATCCGGCGATGAGCACGGTTTCGCCGGCGGCGATGCGAGCTTTTTGCACGGCTTTGGCGATGGTGTTGATGGGTTCGATGAAGGTGGCTTCCTCGAAGCTGACGTTATCGGGGAGGGCGACGATGCCGCGATCGGCGACCCAGGGCATGGCTTTGACGTATTCGGCGAAACCGCCGCCGTTCGGAGTGAAGCCGGCGGTGAGGCCGGTGGTCTTGTACTGCTTGCACTGGGAGAAGAGGCGGCGTTCACAGTAGAAACAGTTCCCGCAGGGGATGTGATGAAAACTCATTACACGGTCGCCGAGTTTCCATTTGGCGACGCCGCGGCCAACGGCGACGACGGTACCGGCGAGTTCGTGGCCGAGGATTTGCGGCGGCGGGACGTAGGCATGGAAGATTTTCTTGATGTCAGTGCCGCAGATGCCGCAGGCAGCGACTTTGATGAGGACTTCTCCGTCGGAAACTTCGGGGACGGGGACTTCTTCGACGCAGACGAGGCCTTTTTGGCGGTAGACGCCGGCGCGCATGATTTTGGGGACGGGGGCAAGAGAGTGCGCGGGGTCGAGGGTTGTGGTGGTGCGGCTCATGTCGCAGAAACCTCTTCCACATTTGATGGGCGGAGTCCGGGCCACTTGGCCGCGATCAAGGGAATGAACTTATCGAGAAAATCCGCAAGCGATACCGCTGCGGCCCGGCTCTGACGTCCGAACTGCACAAGTAAGGGAAGCCGATGTGGATGAAGCGCCAGCTCTTTCAGCAGGGGCGCGAGTCTCACGTGTCCGCGGGAATCAACAATCTGCCGGAAATCAACGGGCAAATCTTCGTCGGCAGCATCGCTTATCGCGCGAACTGCTACGACCGGAATTCGCTGACCGGAAGCCGCTGCCAGGATGTGCGCAGATTCCATTTCCACGACACTGCCTGAGGCGATCAGCTGTTGCTTCTCGGTTGCGGTAACTAGAATTGTTTCTGAAGTCAGGAACACGTCCACGACACGAGCGTTCGCGGTCAACGCCAAGTTCAGGAGATCGGAATCGCTCGAAGTCTTCAGCGCCTCCGAGAGTGCCTCGCAGCGTCTGCCTGCAACGATGTTCCCAGGTGTCAGGCTGGGGTCCAATGCTCCCGCTAGCCCCGTAGCGATGCAAACATCTGTAGTTTCGCGAGGGATCGTTCGCATCGCGTTCGACGCGTTCTGCCCGCCCATGCGGGTCAACAAAACGGTCACTTCATTCAAACCGATGTTTGCGCGATACAAATCGAACTCTCGGCGATTCCCCGCATCGTCAAATTCGTAAGGCACGAATGGATGACGGGAACGCCAGGGGGCGAATTCGGCTGCGACGGCGAAGGTGACGAGGATGCGCATTTGTCAGAGAACCTAAACGCACCGGTCTAAAGACCGGGCCACTACAACGTTGCCACGTCAGGCGCAGCGGTGCTGCGCCCCTACAAAGATCACGATCTCGCTGATGCGACACGCACAGACTAAGAGTCTGTGCTACAAAACCCTAGGCTGCGGCGGCGCGGTCCATGCGCTTGGCGCGGCCTTTGGCTACATAGCCGTTGGCGGCGTACCAGTGGACGGCGCGTTCGAGCGCGGCGGCGACTGGGCCGGCCTTGAAACCTAATTCGCGCTGGGCGCGTGTGCAATCCACAAACATATTGTGGCGGGCAATCTTCACGCCTTCGATGGGGATGCCCGGCTCCCGGCCGACCAAGCGCGAGAATACCGTACTGGCATAGGCTACACCCAAGGCGAGGCCGTGGGGAATTTTCAGGCTGGGCGCGCGCAGGCCGGTGATTTTCGCGAGAGCATCGAGCATTTGTTTGAGCGTCAGATTTTCTCCGCCGAGGAGATAGCGCTCGCCGACTTTTCCTTTTTCGGAGACGAGGAGATGGCCGGCGGCGCATTCTTCGACGCCGACGAAATTGAGGCCGGTCTCGACGTAGCCGGGCATTTTTCCGTTCAAAAAATCGAGAATAATTTTTCCGGTGGGCGTGGGCTTCCAATCCCAGGGGCCGACGGGCGTGGTGGGCATGGCGACGATGATGGGAAGTCCGCTTTTCGCGGCGGCGAGGGCTTCTTTTTCGGCCATCCATTTCGAACGCTTGTAGTGGCCGACCATTTCTTCGAGCTTGGCGTCGGTAAACTCGTTGGGGAGCTGCGGGCGGTCCACGGCGATGGTGGCGACTGTGCTGGTGTAGACGAGCTGGTCGATGCCGGCGCGCTTGGCGGCTTCGAGAAGATTTTTTGTGCCGCCGACGTTCGAATCGTAGATGTCTTGGGAGCGCTTAGCCCAGAGGCGGTAGTCGGCGGCGACGTGGAAGACGCGCTTCACGCCTTTCATGGCGCGGTCGAGCGAGGCGGGATCGCGAAGATCGCCAGTGACGTATTCGAGGGAGAGATCGGCGATGGCGCGGTTGGTGCTGGAGGCGCGCATGAGGACGCGGACTTCTTCGCCGCGGGCGACGAGCTGGCGCGCGACGTGACTGCCGAGAAAACCGGCGGCGCCGGTGACCAGGGTGGTCATGCGACTTTCACGCTCTCTTCGCGCGGATCGGATTCGCTGTCGAGGATAGATCGCGTCTTGTTTTCGATTTGCGGGGAGAGTCGCTCGCCGTTCAGGGCGGCTTCCGCGAGGCGCGAGAAGAATCGCCACCAGCGATTGCCAATGAGGTTTCTGGCTTCGGCGGTTTTTTGTTGCAGCATTGCACTGTGAGGATTCACGGAGCTGGGAGCGGCGGGAGAAATCACGAAGCCGTCAACGTCGAGCGTATTCGCGAATGCGAGCAATGCGGCGATATCGTTGAGATCGGTGTCATCGTGCACATGCGCGTGAATGCAGGTCAAGAAGCCGCAGAGGCGGCCGGCTTGGAGAGCTTCGACGGCGTTGCGGAAGGCGCCCGGATGCGCGGCGCGGAGGTCATGCGATTTTTCGAGACCGTTTAGAGGCACGGTTAGAAACAGCCGAGAGACGGGGCGAAATTCGTGGATGCGGCGGCGGAGAAGCGCGCCGTCGGTCTCGAGAAAAACGTGCTGGCCGTGACCGTTGATGCAGCGGGTGAGCTGCGCTATTTCCGGATGGAGAAGCGGGTCGGGACCGCCGATCCAGATGACGGGTGCGGCGCTGTCGCGGACGAAGGACAAGAGTTCTGTGCCAGCTTTTGCTTCGGCGGGAAACTTGGAGGATTCGAATGAAGAGGAATGCGCTTGTTCAACGGGACTGACCAGCAGAACCGCGGGAGCGGCGGAATCGCCGGGGCCGATCCGCGCGATGCGGACCTTGGCGAGGTCCGCGGTGAGGCGCAGGGGAAAGCGCAGCATGCGGCTAAAATCCGCTGCGCAGCCGGAACTCGCTGGGCTGGAACTTTAGGGCGAAGTACTCTTCGGCTTTGCGCGACTGATTGGCGTAGCGAGAAAGCGCGTAAACCGGGAACGAATTACGGTAGAGGTGATATTTCAAATAGAAGACGCCGGGAAAACCAGTGCCGGTGAAGTCGGGCTCGCTCCAGGAACCGTCTTGCTGTTGATGGTGAACGAGATAGGAGACAGCTTTCGTGATGGCAGGATCGTGGGTTTCGGCGCCGGCGAGAAGGCCGATCAAACCCCAAGCGGTTTGCGAAGCGGTGCTCGGGCCCTGGCCTTTGGTTTCGGGCTTGTCGTAGCTGAGGAGCGATTCGCCAAAGCTGCCGTCGGACTTCTGCACGGTGCGGAGCCAAGTGACGGCGCGCTGACAGTATTCGCGAGTGGTGAGCGAAACGGTTTCGAGGGCGCGGAGGACGCCGCTGGTTCCGTAGACGAAGTTGACGCCCCAGCGACCGAACCAGGAGCCGTCGTCGCATTGATCCTTCAAAAGAAATTTCAGGGCGCGCTGGATGGCGGGATGTTCCGCGGGCCAGCCGAAACGACCGAGGCATTCGACGACGCGAGCGGTGACGTCGGCCGTGGAAGGGTCGATCATGGCGTTGTGATCGGCGAAAGGAATGTTGCAGAGAAACTTTCTGTCGTTGTCGCGATCGAACGCGCCCCAGCCGCCATTACGGTTCTGCATGCTGAGAAGCCATTGCAATCCGCGGCGGACGGCGCCTTCCATGGGGCCGGGATCGGGATATTTGACGCGCTGGAGCGCCATCAGGACGAAGGCGGTGTCGTCCACGTCGGGATAAAAGTCGTTGCGAAATTCGAAGGCCCAGCCGCCGGGTTCGGCGTCTCTATTCTTGAATTGCCAATCGCCGGGGCCGAGAACTTGCTTGGAGAGCATCCACTCAGCGGCTTTGACGAGAGCGGGATGATCCGGCGGGAGGCCGGCTTCTTCGAGAGCAACCATGGCGATGCAGGTGTCCCAGACAGGGGAGACGCACGGCTGCATGCGGATGGTGTCGGCGTCTTCAATCTCGAAACGCGAGAATTCTTTTATTTCGCGCCAGGTGAGCGGGTCATCGGGGCCGTGGCCGAGGGCCATGAGCGCGAAGATGGAGTTCATCATCGCGGGGTAGATGGCGGCGAGGCCTTCGGTGCGCTCGAGATGATCGAGCATCCAGGATTTTGCTTCACGAAGGGCGCGCTGGCGGAGCGGCTTCCAGGGAATTTTTTCGTAGAGCTTGAAGCCGCGATCGACGGCGAGGAAGAAATTTCTCCAAGAGATGAGCTGGTTGCTCCAATCAAAGGCGGCAGTCTTGCGCGACGGATCTTTGAACAGTTCGTCCACGCGGGCGCGTTCCGGTAAACGCCAATCGGGGCGCAGAGCGGAAAGAATGGACATGGGAATGACGATGCCGCGGGTCCAGGACGACATTTCGTAGATGTTTATGTAAAACCAGTTGGGGAGGAGCATCAGCTCCGGCGGAATCGAAGGGACGAGTTCCCAACCGACAGCGCCGACAAGCGCGAGATAAAAGCGGACGTAGGAGTTGGTGTGCTCGAGGCCGCCGAGGCGATGTACGGTTTCGCGCGCGTGCGTCAAGTGCGCGGAGTCGGTGGAGTCGCCGGCGAGCTTGAGCGCGAAGTAGGCTTTGCAGGTGGCGTTGAGCTCGGAAGGGCCGCCGGGATAGATGCTCCAGCCGCCATCGGGCAATTGGCGACGGCGGACGTAATTCGCGAGCTTGGCGATGCGCTCGGGATCGGCTTTTCCTAGGACGTGCAGGTAATAGATGTAATCGGATTCGAGAGTGGTGTCTGCTTCGAGCTCGCCTTGCCAGAAACCATGCTGGGATTGGACGGAAAGGAGATGGTTCGCGCCGCGTTCGATGGATTTTTCCAGACGCTCGACCCAATCTTGTTGCTGCAAGGGCACGGGCGCTGGAGCAACGGAAACTTCTTCTCCTATTCGGGCGAATGACGCCATCAGAGCTCCCCCCAGAGCGGGACTGCCAGCGCGCGCGAGGACAGAATTCTCAAGCGCGCCGCAAACTTGGACTTAACTGCCGTGTTCCGTATCACTTCGCGGAGAAGAACGACGGCGGTTGAGGTCCGAGTAACACCAGTACTACTAAATTATCGCCCCCTTCGGGCGAACGGTCAACGGTTAAGATGCCGTTTCGTTACCGCGGCGTTGTTAAATGGCAATGCCGGCGGTGGATTCCAGGGTTCGTTGGACGAGAACGTGGAGGGGGCCTGGGAGGGGTTCGCCTTCGCGTTGGGTCACGGAGGGTTTTTCGCGAAGGAGCCGGGAGGGCAGCTTGGTCCAGGCGGGTGCGGCGGAGGGGAGTGCGTCCGCGGGGCTGCGAAGAACAAGTGCGTCGGCGCGATCGAGGACGACGCGGGCAGATTCCTTAAAGTCGTCCTTGGCGGGGTCGACAACGGCGAAGTAGAGACTGGGCTTCAGGAATCGCAGCAAGGTATTACTTTCGAGAATGAGAGGAGCCGGCGCGGCGTCGCTCGCCGCCAGAGTTTCCTCCAACGCGGCGCGCAACAGCGGCAGGCCTTCGGCGAGGAATCCCTGTTTCGTACGCAGCCAGAAGGAGCGGCGGGCTCCGGCTGCCAAAAAGCGCGAACTGTCCGTGCCGGTGTCGGCGCGGGTTTCCCAACTGATGGCGCAGACGTGCTCGTCCGGGGCGCAATCGCAATTGTCACCGTTCTGCGCGCAGACGCCATGGCCGTATTGGGTTATTTTTCCGGCGATCCAGTTGGCTTGCGGAAAGGCGGCGATGACGTCGCAGACCAATTGCGTTTTCCCGATACTACGGGTGTGTCCGCCGACGACAATGACGTGCCACTGGGCGGATTGTGTATTCTCACTTGGCCGCAAGTTTGGCCTCTAATTCTTTGATGCGGGCGGCAAGCTCCGGGAGCCGTGCATACCAAACATAAATCTCTTTGAACTTGCCAATTTCCCTCGCGGGTGTTCCCCACACGGTTTGCCCGGCGCGAATTGTCTTGCCCGTGGGGATCCCCGCCTGGGCCCCGGCAATCGCCCCATCTTCCAGAGTGCAGTGGTCCGCGATTCCCACCTGCCCACCAACCACGACGTGATGCCCAACGGTGCTTGATCCGGAAATCCCGGTCTGCGCTGCGATTACGGAGTGCGAGCCGATCTTCACATTGTGTCCGACATGGACGAGGTTATCCAGCTTGACGCCTTCGGCGATGCGCGTGTCATCGAGCGAGCCGCGGTCAATCGTAGCGTTCGCGCCGATCTCCACGTCATCCGCAATCTCCAGGATGCCGGTCTGCGGGAATTTCCAGTATTTCCCTTCTCCGAAGGTGTAGCCGAAACCATCGGCGCCGAGAACAGCGCCGGAATGAATCTCGACGCGATGGCCAATGCGGACACCGGCATAGAGAGTGACACGCGGATAGATTCGGCAATTCTCGCCAAGCCAGCACCCGGCTCCGATGACGGTGTGCGCGCCGATCTGGGTTCCGGCACCGACATGCGCGTCTTCGCCAATCACGGCGTAGGGTCCGATGCTTGCATTCGGTGCTATGCGCGCGAGCGGGGCTACGATCGCGGTTGGATGAATTCCGGTTGCAATCGGGGCGCGATCCAGCAGGAGTGCTGCAGCTTTGGCAAAGGAAACTTTTGGATGGGCGCTGCGCAGGACCGTTTTTCCGGGGAGCGCGAGGCCTTCGGAGGCGATTACGCAGATTGCGGCTGATGATGCGGCGCGCGGCGCATATTTTGCGGCTTCCACGTAGATTAGGTCGCGTGTGCCGGCGCGTTCGGGGGCAGCGATTCCGGCAATCTCCGCGGCGCCGTCGCCTTCGAGCTTTGCGCCAAGTGCTTCGGCCAATTCCTTTGCAGTGCGTTTCATGGTCGTCCTCGCTAAAAATCGTACAGCGGCGGTTCACCTTTGGGCTGGGTATTCCAACGTCCGTGGACCCAAACCCATTGATCGGGATATTTGCGAATGATGTCCTCGATTACTTTGGTGAACTTCTGCGTATTTTCGGTGACGTCGCGTTCGGAATCGCCGGTGCGAATTAATTCGACGGGCGGCTCGAACCGCAAGCGATACTTTCGAATGACGGGGTCCCAGACGGCATATCCAGGCACGACTGCGGCATCGGTGTGCAGTGCGACGCGCGCGATTCCGGTGGTGGTGCTGGCGGGCTTGCCGAAAAAATCCACGAACACGGCTTCTTCGGGCATTGTGTTTTGGTCTGCGAGAATCCCGACGGTTCCTGCTTCCTTCAGGACTTTCAGCACGACGCGGGCGGACTCATTCTTAAAGATAGGTCGGTCGCCCGACAAGCAGCGGTAGCCGTTCACCAGGGCGTCAATTTTCTTGTTGTCGATTCGCCGGGCCATGTAATGGAGAGGGTAGCCGTACAATGCGTGCGCGAACGAGGACAATTCCCATGCGCCGATGTGGCCGGTGAGATAGAGGACGCCTTTGCCGCGGCGGCGGCCTTCCAGGAAATTTTCGTGGCCGTCGAGAATCACCACCTGCTCGATATTCTCTTTCGTGAGTCTCGGCAAGCGAGCGAATTCCGCGGCCATCCAGCCGAGATTGCGAATCATCCCGCGAATGACAGACTTGCGTTGCGCGCCGTTCCAGCCCGGAAAGGCAATGCGCAAATTCACTTCCGCGGTTTTCCTTAGCTTCGGGAGCAACGCGTAAAGAACGCGTGCCACGCCGGAGGCAAAACTCCGCGCCAACGGGCGCGGGAGCAGACCCAACCCTTTCAGGATGAGCCACAACGCCGCGTATTCGATCCATTCTTTCATCGCTTGAGCAAGCTCGCTCGTGTTTGCCGCCGGGCGACAGTATGCAAGAGGTCCGTCGCTGGAAGATAGTGGTTCGATGTTAGACTCAATTTTCCGTGACTGAAACTACCGCGCCCATTGCCGGAACCAATCGCACCAGCACTGCCCGGATTGGCTGGGCTGTGCTCATCGTGGCGACGCTGTATGTTTGCTACTTTAGCCATCTTGGGGCGATTGGGTTTGTCGGGCCGGACGAGCCGCGGTACGCGTGGATTGCACGAGACATGGCGGAGAGTGGGGATTGGGTAACGCCACGGCTTTACGGAAGGCCGTGGTTTGAAAAGCCTCCGCTTTTCTATTGGGGCGCGGCACTCAGCTTCAAGCTGTTCGGCGTGAGCGAGGCGGCTGCGCGATTGCCCAGCGCGGTCTCCGCGCTACTGGCGACGCTCGCGCTGGCATGGCTTGCGCTTCGGCTCTACGGCGCAGAAACCGCGCGATGGCTGCTGCTTCTACTGCCTACAACCGTGGGGATGATCGGCTTCTCGCATGCCGCCGCAACGGATATGCCCTTTAGCGCGATGCTCACAATTGCCATGGTTTGCGCGGCGGTCGTGTTGGGCCTTACTCGAGACGAAAACACGCCGATCCTGCCGCACACGCCGTGGCTCGCTCTGCTCCTCTCTGGGTTTTTCCTTGGACTCGCAGTGCTTGCAAAAGGCCCTGCCGCCATCATTCTCTGTGGTGGCGCCTTTTTTTTCTGGGCGCTTTTCACGAAGCGCTGGCGCGATGCCTTCCGGCTATTTCACCCATTCGCACTGGCATCTTTCTGTCTTACCGCGCTCCCGTGGTACATACTTTGCGCTAAGCGTAATCCGGATTTCTTTCGCATCTTCATCATCGAGCACAATTTCAAGCGCTACCTCACGCCCGAATTCCAACACATCCAGCCTTTCTGGTTTTACATTCCAGTCCTATTGATCGCCGTACTTCCCTGGAGTGTGGGTTTGCCCGGAGTACTTGTCGATGCTGCTTACAGTTTACGCAGGAGTGGATGGAGGTCATCGAGCTCCCTTTTCTTAGCTCTATGGGCACTTTTCCCGTTGATGTTCTTCAGCTTCTCGCAATCCAAGCTTCCGGGTTACGTTCTCCCGACCGTGCTACCCGTGGCGGCCCTAATAGCTCGGCATCTTTGCGTGGGGTTTCAACGGTCCTTGGCAGCTACTCGATGGGCTGGCATGGCTGTTGCATTGCTGATGATGGTTCCAGCGGGCATGCTGTGGTACTTGGCGCTGATACCCTCTGCGGGGAAGGGTCTTCAAATTGTTGTAGGACCCCTGCTCTGGACCTCCCTCTGGGCATTTTCAGGAATTATCGCGTTAGTTCTGGCCTTGCGGAACCAACCAAAGCGTTCGTTCTCGATTGCGGCCGTCGTTTTGCTCGTCTCGCTGACTGCCGTTCGCGACAGTCTCATTGAGGGAGGCGCTCCGGGTCTTTCCATTCGCCCCAGCGTTTCCGAGGCGAAGAAACACTGGGCGGATTTCGACCCGAGCAAAGCATCAAACTTCAAACTGACCCGTGGCAATCAATACGGTTTAAACTTCTATCTTCGGCGCGAGGTACCAGTGTGGTCTGAAGCTCATCGCGAGGCCGGCTGGGTGTTTGGAACGAAGAAATTGGGTGGAGACTCGTGGACCGCGGGAATGGAATGTATATTTGTGGCGAATGTGGATACGGCTTCGCAGCCAGTAGTGTGTAAGGATCCAGGCTTGTGAAGCCGGCTAGCGGGCGGCCTTCCCCGTAGCGGGGAGGCGCAGTAGGAAGAAGGAGACGACGCGGTTTTCGTAGGTGCGTTTGTCTTCGTCGTCCATGCCGACGAAATTGCCGTGGGGAACGATGGCTTGATCGCGCGGATCGGGAGCCTTGAGAAACATCTGGCGGGTGATGGCGGCAAGCTCGGGATCGTCCAAGGCTTGAATCCATAAGGTGGGCACGCCAGCAAGAGTGACTAGCTTCCTCGAAAGCGGCGGATCGTCGCGATGCGCGTAGTTCAAGTACTCGAAGCTGAGCTCTGCGGAGCGCACCATGAAGGGAAAACTGGCGAGGCCGTTGCGCTCGACGCCGACCTTCACCATCTGCTGCGGTTGGTCATAGACGGAATCAAGAACGAGCGCGCGAATGCGTTTGTCGTTTTCGGCCTCGCGCAGCGCGGCGTACGCTCCCAGGTTGTATCCCCACACGCCAAAGCGAGCGGTGTCCACGTCACTGCGCGCCGCGACCACATCAATAGCCGCGCGCACTTCCTCCACCTCGCGGTAACCGAGGGTGGTGATCCCGGCGTTTGGGCCGTGTGCTGCAAAATCGAATATGAAGACGTTGTATTGATGATCCTGCAGGGCCGATTCCAGCGTCAGCAGTTCGCCGCGGCTGGATTCATAGCCGTGGCACAACAGAATCGTCGGCGCGCCACGCAAACCCGGAAAAAACCATCCTTCGCGCGTGCCTAGGTCGCCGACCGAGAACTGCACAATCTCCGGCCGGCCGGGAAAGCTGGCCATGCTGATTTCGGTGCTAGTGCGCTGGGGCTTCACGATGCGGTAAACGAGGAAACCGGCGATGGCAGTGGTGGCCAGGATGGCAAAAAAGGCCAGGGCCAGCAGGGCCATCAATAGTTTTGTGTACCAACGAGATGGATAGCGAAGCTCGAAAAGGATCTGCATACGTCGTCTGGGCCACTCAGCTGGCGGCACGCGCCGCTTTTTTTTATCCCTCGCAATACAAACGTGACAGTTCGCATCGTAGCATACCGGCTTCGCGGGTCTGACCGGACCGCGGACGGGTTGTGTCGCATCTATATCGGTTCCGCAGTGCGCCCCAGAGTGGCACGTACGCGAATCAGTTATTATAGAAACCGCGCGGCAGGGGCCGCGACGCGTTCCCATCATCCATGAACCTTGTTGATTTGAGACAGACAACGGTACGACAAATTGAGCCGCTTCTTGAAGAAGAGGCCCGGCACTGGCGCGACGAGCTGCACTGGGATTACCGCGGCGCGCTAGAGCTGATCAAACGCTTTTTGGATGCGCATGCGCTGGCGGGTTGCGTGGCATTCGAAAACGGATCGGCGGCGGGGTACTCGTTTTACGTGCTGGAGGAGCAGAAAGGACTAATTGGCGGGCTGTACGTGTCGGCGAAATTTCCACAGACGGCGATTGGGCGGCGGCTGCTGGAGGAGATGCTTTCTTCGATGCGAGCAATACCCCATTTGGCGCGTATTGAGGCGCAGCTGATGCCGTTCAGCGGGCCGGTAGACACGCCCCTGCTCGACCAGGGGTTTCGGCTTTATTCGCGGCAGTTCATGCTGCTGGATTTGCTGAAGATGGCAGAGCCGAAGCCTGGGGCGTCGAACGGAATGCGGCTGACGCGGTGGAATGACCGCTACTTCGAGCCGTGCTCGAAGCTGATCTATCTGGCGTATGCGGACCATGTGGATGGGGAGATTAACGATCAGTACCGGAGCCGCGCGGGCGCGCTTAAGTTTTTGAAGAATATCATTTTGTTGCCGGGGTGCGGGCAGTTTGTGCCGGGAGCGTCGTTTGTGCTGCATCAGCCGGGGAGCGATGATCTCGTGGCGGCGGTGCTGACCAGCGAAGTTTCGCCCGGCGTGGGGCACACGACGCAAATCTGCGTGGTGCCGGGGTATCAAGGGCACGGACTGGGGCGCATGCTGATGCAAACCTCGGCGGAGGCGCTGCGCGGGATGAAATTCAGAGAATTGACGCTGACGGTGACTTCGGAGAATCACACGGCGGTGAAGCTGTATGAAAAGCTGGGATTTCAGACGATTAAAATTTTTACGGCGGGGGGTTGGCCGGGATGAACAGGCAGCTATTTTGAGCTTTGCGTTTCGACTATCGGTGGGCTCGCTGAAAGAAGGAGATGGAGTGGCTCAGGCACCGTGAGTACATTGCGTTGAACACCCGCAGACGGTCCGACCATAACGAATTCGCACTTCAATTCGAATGACCTCGGCTCTCCTGGTTGAAGTGTGAACATCCACTCTTTCACCCCTTGCACAGCCGCTGCACTCAATAGCGGATGTCCTTTCAAAGCCTCGACATTGGCCACTGTGCCGTTTGCTGCGACGACAACCTGGAGAACCACCATGCCCGAGATGCGCGTCTGCCTGGCGAGCGGGGGATAGTACATGTGAGCGGGACGCGCGAAGTGAAGGTCGGGACGGCCCGCGAATAGAGCATCACCGTCGATATCGCGCGATTCCCTTTTCTTGCCGGCTGGCTCGAACTCGTCGCCGGGCTGCCAATGGATGAGCGACGATTGCGTGGCGGCTTCGACGCCGAGTTCGTAGCCGAAGCTGGCAATTTTTGCGAGGCCTCGGAAATCCCAGTCGGGGCGATATTCGTCGGCGGGCTGGTGGTAACGGTTGTTGACGTAGCCCTTGGCTTGCGCTTCTCCCCAGGCGCGATCGTGGCCGGCGAATTTTGTTCCCTGGCCGATGGAGAACGAGGGGATGCCAACGCGGGCCAGGCTGAAGTGGTCGGAACGGTAGTAATGGCCAGCTTCAGGAGACGCATCGGGTTGAATAGCGAGGCCGAATTTTTTTGCTGTGGATTCGACGACCGGATAAAAGGTGGTGCGCTCCGCGCCACTGACTTCCACGTCTTCGGGAATGCCGATTGGTTGCAAGGCGTCGAAATTTAAATCCAGGATGGGATCGACGGGGAGGTAGGCGGACTTTTTTCCCATGTACTCGGAGCCGAGGAGACCCTGCTCCTCGGCCGTGACGGAAGCGAACAAGATGGAGCGCGGTGGGGCTTTCTTGGCGCTGGCCCACACGCGGGCGAGTTCGAGAAGAATGCCGCAGCCGGTGGCGTTGTCTACGGCACCGTTGTAAATTTTGTCGCCGGATTTGGCTGGGTCGATGCCGAGATGATCGTAGTGCGCGGTGTAGAGGACGGCTTCGCCGTTTTTGTTGGGGTCGGAGCCTTGCAGCATTGCCAGGACGTTGCGCGAGATGAACGGGCGCAGCTGGCTGGCGACGTGAGCTTTCAGACGAACGGACATCTCGATGGGCTTGAATTCGCGGGATTGCGACTGCAGGAAAAGATTGTCGAGATCGAGGCCGGCCAAGCCCACTAGCTTTTTCGCGACATCGAGCTGGATCCATGAAGCGGCTTGCAGTTTCGGGGTGCTGTCGCGCTGCAAGTAAGAACGCTGGGTGCCCCAGGAATTGCGCACCACATCCCAGCCATAACTGGCCAAATCTTTGCGGTGGATGATCAAGGTGGCGACGGCACCGCGGCGGGCGGTTTCTTCGAATTTGTAGGTCCAGCGGCCGTAGTAGGTGAGCGCTTTGCCCTTGAAAAAATTTGGATCATCGGTGGTGGGCTCGTTGACGAAGAGCAGGGCCACTTTCCCGCGAAGGTCGACATCCTTGTAGTCGTCCCAGTTGTACTCGGGGGCCTTGATTCCGTAGCCGAGAAAGACGATTTGCGCGTCAATGTCTGCGGACTCGGACTGGCTCTCGTTATTGGTGACAAAATCGTCGAGGTTCTGCAGCGGGACCGGTGGGCCATTCGTGGGAATAAAGGTGAAGGCGGTTTCCGGTAGCGTTTTGACTTCCACCATTTGGACGTCTTGAAAATAAGTGCCTTTGTCGGAAGCGGGCTTCAGGCCGTAGCTTTTGAACTGCGCGGCAATGTAGTCGGCGGCTTCGTCGCCGCCTTTCTGTCCGGTTCCGCGGCCTTCGAGCGCGTCGCTGGACAGATATTTCACGTGGGCACGTATCTTTTCCGGGTCCATCTTGGCGGGCTTGCTCTCTTGCGCCGCGGCGCGATTTGATGTTTCGAGAGCGCAAACGAGAGCGAACAGGACGAACGAGCAGCACAGCACAGACTTCTTCATGAACACTCCTGAAAACAGGAATTACTTCTTGGCGCGATCTTTGAGCAAATTCTTCAACTCGCTCATGAACTCCTGGACGTCCTTGAAGTCCATGTAGACGGACGCGAAGCGCACATAGGCGACTTTGTCCAGTTTTTTCAAGCGATGCATGATCATTTCGCCGATTTCGGTGGTGGTGAGTTCGCGCTCGGTGGCTTCGTGGACCACGGCCTCGATTTCGTCCACGATGGCTTCGAGCTTCGGCGTGGCCACGGGCCGCTTCTCGCAGGCTTTCAGCAGGCCTTGCAGGATTTTTTGGCGCTCGAAGCGCTCGCGGCGGCCGTCTTTCTTGATGACCATGTACGGAATCTCGTCGATGCGTTCGTAGGTGGTGAAGCGTCGGCCGCACTTCAGGCATTCGCGGCGGCGGCGAATGGTGTCGCCGACGCGGCCTTCCCGCGAATCGATCACTTTGTCGTCAATGTTCGCGCAAAAAGGACACTTCACCGGGCTGAGTCTCCTCGCTGGGCAAGGCTTTCGCCCACGGCTTCTTTTTCCTGCTCCGCGAGCTCGCGCAGCTTTCCCAAGGACAAACCCTCGTGCGCCAGCAATGGGGCACCAACAAGACTGCACGCGGCGAAGGTCACAAGGTAGAGAACAATGGCTGCCGCTGTCGCAGGCTCCTTTTCTACTCCAACGATTGTCGTGAAGGCAAGAATTGATGCCAGCTGCGAACCGCCGCCAACCGTTGGCAATTGAATGATCGAGCCGATCAAGGTGAACGCCATCACCAGTGTGGCTTCACTCAAGCTGATGGTCCCCAATCTTCCGCCAAAACTGCGCGACACCCAGTAGTACACAAGTAGCACAAGAAACCAATGGATGGCCGAGTATGCCACCGCCTGCGCAAGCTGGCCCCATGTTCGCAGCATTTGGACTCCCCGTGCGAATCCGATGAGAATCCCTGCAATCCTCCCTCGCCAGCCAGGAGTTCTCAACCAATTCTGCATCCGCCGTTCTAGCAAGGCCGTTCCATGCAGTCGTGCGTACACCAGAAATGCAATTCCCACAACCACTCCCAAAACAAGCACCGACCCCGTTGTCCTTGTCGCTCCCACCACATAAGGATTCGACTTGAACAGCAACATCGCGACTGCCGCTATCACCACCATGCTGGCAATGTCGAACACTCGCTCCAACGCATAAATTCCGAACATGTCTGCTACCGGCAGCTTCTCTTTTCGCGCCAGCAAAGCTGGGCGAACCAACTCGCCCAAACGGCCAAGCAAGAACATCGCGGAAAAACCGGCCAGCGTTATTTTGTAGATTTCCCAAAAATGAGACGGACCAAGATTCGTTTGGAACACTTGCCACCGCAGGGAGCGGAGGGCATAGCAGGCATAGATGGCAACCAAAGATAAAAGGAGCAAGAGCGGATTTGCGCCGCGCAATGCGTGCAGAAGTTTTCCCCAACTGAAATTCTGATGGCGAAGGAATCCGCCGGATAAGTAAACGACAAAACACAAGAGCAGCAGCCCGATCAGGACGACAAGAAGCTTCCTCGACGATGTTTGCATGCGATGTTGAGCCTAGCGGGAGGGGACACTTGCGTCAAGTTGCGCCAGTTTGATAATCAAGCAATTCCCAAGAGGACGGCGACCCGAGCGCGGACTTGATCTAGAAGACTTCGCGGGATTTTCCCTGCTTTTTGCGCCTGGCGCTGGCGCCAGTCGAGATTTTTAAGATGGTCGGAAAGAATCACGCCGCCGATTCGCGCCCCCTGCGGAACCACGACCTCGAACGGATAACCCTTGGCATGACTGGTGATGGGACAAACCACGGCGAGACTCGTCTTCTCATTGTAACTACGAGGGGATAGCACGACGGCTGGCCTTCGGCCTGCCTGCTCCCGGCCCGCTTGCGGAGTAAAATCGAGCCAGATCAAATCTCCGGCGTCCGGCACATAGTCACGAACTACCATAGCTCTTTGCCTTGCACTTCACCCCAGTTGGTTTCCGTGTGCAAGTTTTCCGCGGTAATGCCATGGACCAAATCCTTGAGGGAAGGTTTCCCATCCTTCTTCCGCATGCGCACCACGCCTGCATCTTCGACGGCCATTTCCAAGTGGTCTCCTAGGCGGAGCTTGGCAGCTTGCGCCACGGTCTTGGGAATCCGTACGGCAATGCTGTTGCCCCATTTAGCAATCTGCGTTTTCATGGGCGCTCCCTCCCAGATATACATAGTATATACAACTTCGCCCTCTACGGCTACCCTTCCCTGTCGCAAATACTGGCGGTTCTGACTACGTCTTAGCCACGAATTCTTCAACCCATCTTTCCTTCCTATTTCCCAGCAAGTAGCAGAGACATTTGCGATTGCCCTGCTACCACTTCTTTGGCTCAATCGTCTACCTGTTCAAGGCTTACGAACAATCGCGAACAGGGCGCGAGGTTCCAACACAGATGATTACGAGACGAGAAGCGGTTCGCCTGCTAGGTTCGGCGTCAGCCGGAGCGTGGTTTGGGGCGGCGCAGCTAGGCCTCCACTTTGCGATGGCGCCCGATGCCTCAGCGGCAGCGGAAAGGGACGATTCGACTCCCCCGCTTGCGCCCGGAGCTCCGATTTCGCCGGAAAGGCTCGCTCTGATTGACGCGTTTAAGAAACAATCCCAGGGACTGGAAACGAAATTCGAGGCGCGCACGCAGAAGAGTGACTGGGTAATGCCCTATCGCCTGTTCCGGCCGGAAGCAAGCGGCAAACTTCCGTTGGTGGTGTATTTGCACGGCAGCGGGGGGCTCGGCGACGACAATCTGAAGCAACTGGGTCTCGGCAATATTTTCGGCACGCGCGTCTGGCTGCTCCCAGAGAACCAAAAACGTTTCCCCTGCTACGTGATCGCACCACAGACCGATCGAGGATGGTCGCGCTACGATTTCTCGCAGGATCCGCCGAAGCCCTGCCCCGGAGTAGGCGAAGGTTCGCGGTTGGCGCTGGAGGTCATTGACACGCTGCGGCATGAGTTCAGCATCGATGAGCGGCGCATTTATGTCACGGGTCAATCCATGGGAGGCGCGGGCGCGTGGAATATCATCACCTATCGTCCGCAGTTTTTCGCCGCCGCGGTGATCTGCTGCGGGAGTATTTCGACCGAGGACGGCACCGGTTCGATTGAGACGCCAGTATGGAGCTTCCAGGGCGACTCCGACCAGACTGTTCCGGTGTCCTTATCGCGCGACCGTATTGCGGCAAGACGGAAAGCCGGAGGCCATCCGCTGTACACCGAATACCCGGGAGTGGATCACAACGTCTGGCAATGGGCTTACACCGAACCGGAACTGTTGAAGTGGGTGTTCGCTCAAAGCCGTGGATGACTCGCCAGGCAAGAGCCGGCGCAAGGGAGGAGAAGGTCATGCGGAAGCGTTTGCGGATTTGCACCGCTGTCACACTGTTCGCAGCGGGTGGCCTATGGGCCGATACCCCGCCGCACGTACAGACCTATCCTCTTCGCGATACCACCGGGCTGATTGCGCCGAAGGTGAAGACGGAAGCGGTGAACTACATGGGGCGCAAGTCCGTCCGGATGACGATGGACGGAGACGACCGCGATGGCCTCGCCCTGCTGCCGGGGACCGATTTCCAGGATGGCGTGATCGAAGCGGATATCGCGTTGAAGACCACCGTGCCGCCGGGCGTCCGCTATCCGGGGTTTGTCGGAATTGCCTTTCGCGCGAGGCCCGATGCGTCGCATTACGAGCTGTTCTATTTGCGGCCGGGAAACTCGGAAGCCCCTGATCAGGCGATGCGGAACCATGTTGTGCAATACGTCTCGGCACCGGGCTTCGGATGGTATCAGCTGCGGAGGGAATGGCCGTCCGTCTACGAGTCTCACGCGGAATTGGCGATGGAAACGTGGACAAAAGTGCGGATCGAGGTGGCTGGGCGTTCCGCGAAACTCTATCTCAACGGATCGCCCAAGCCGAGCCTGGTGGTGGATGGTTTGAAGGGTGAGGATTTGCACGGCGCCGTCGGGCTGTGGGGCTTCACCAACGAGGAAGCCTATTTTTCGAACGTGCGGATCACCCCGGCTGCGCCGCGGCAGCTGAAAAACGAGTCCGACGTCGCCGGTTCGTGGGAGATGCGGTATTCGAGCGATGCGGGCGGAATGGAAGCGACGATGGACTTGCACCGTGATGGGGACAAAGTGACCGGGACATGGTCGGGTCCTCTGGGAGAGGCCTGCGTGATCACGGGTACCTGGCGGAGCGGGTATGTGGAACTGTCGTTTCCGGGCGAATGGCCAAAGGATGTCCCGCAAGGCGCCCCGGGTGCGGTCAATGCCTTCCTAACCGGTTGGATTGACGGAGATTCCGGCAAGGGCCGGATGCGCGTGGAAGGCCGTGCCGACGGGGGATGGGTAGCAAAGCGCAAACAATAGGTGGCGTTTCGCCCGGCGCTCACTAACCGCCGACCCCTATCCCAGTTCCCACCTCAACAAAAGGCGTGAAAAGGTCACTCACCCGCGGGACGAGGGCATGCGCTTGTGTCCAGGGCCGGGGGTGAGTAAGATTCCCAGCAGAACGGTCGGCTGTACGTACTAAATTCTGTAGGGAACTTTTCGAGAGCAGTTTACGTTCCATAGTTGGCAGGCCGAGATGGACTGCCGGGCGGCCTTTGAGAGAGTGCCGACTCGCGGACACGCCTTGCGCCGTAGCAGGTTTAGAGGCTGATGATACGTTGGAGCAGGATGCCCAACTGGTCCAGCAATGCCTCCAGGGCGAAGGGTCGGCCTGGGAGGAACTTGTGCGCCGTCATACGCGCCGGGTCTTCAATATCTGTTACCGCTTCACGGGCAACCGTGCGGAATCCGAAGACCTCTCTCAGGATGTTTTTCTCAGGATTTACCGCACGCTGGGAAGCTATCGTTCGGCTCATGGCGGATTCGCAACTTGGATGACCAGCGTGACGCGCAATCTGTTGATTGACCATTATCGTAGAACCAAGAGGGATCGCGTTACCGATTCGCTGGAAGACAAGATGCCGGTGGTTGAGAATAAGGAATCGGCGGGGCGTCGACCCGATGAGCTGGCGCTGCTGGGAGAGTTAAGCGGGCAAGTGCAATCGGCGCTGACGCGGCTTTCGCCGGAATTGCGCGAAGCAGTCATCTTGCGCGACTTGCAGCAACTGGAGTACGGAGAAATTCAAACGATCTTGGCCGTACCGGAAGGAACTGTGAAATCGAGAATCAATCGCGGACGCATTGAGCTGGCGCGCGTCCTGCAGCAGATGGGAGTGCGGCCTTCATGAAGGAGTTGGTCATATCGAAGCCAGCGCGGAGCATGCCATGACCTGGACCTGCGAACAAACCGAAGCGCGCCTGAGCGATTATCTCGATGGGCTGCTGCAGCCTGCCGAGCAAACCGCCTTCGATTTGCACGTCAACACGTGCGAGCACTGCACCCCGCTGGTTGCCAGCGTTTCACATGCATTGGGGGCTCTGCATAAACTAGAGCAAGTGGAGCCGCCCCCGCGTCTCGTGGATTCGATTCTGACAGTAACGCAGGGCCCACAAACCTGGCGGAACGCGCAGCGCTGGCTGCGCGGCCTGCAATCTCCGAGATTTGTCTACGGCGTTGTTTCCGTGGCCGCCACGTTTCTCTTGATTCTTACCGTCTCTGGCTTTTCCTTGCGTAAGCCCAAGCTGGCGGATTTGGCCCCTGCCACGATTTACTGGAGGGCCAACAGCCAGGTGCATCGCGTCTACGCCCGCAGCACCAAATTTGTGAGCGACCTGCGGGTCGTGTATGAAATTCAGTCGCGCATGAACGAAAACGAACAGAATCCGACCGTCCGGGAGGGCACCATTCCGCAAACTTCTCCGAGCAAGGACCCAGGCCGCACCGATGGCACCAATCCGGCTACACCGCGGCAACAGAATCGCGCCAATGATGTCGGCCGGAATCTGCAGATTCTCGCCGCAGAATGCCCGCTCTTGAGCGGCCAGTTTGGCGAGAGGAGTTTGCGATGAAGTGTGCGGTCCATTCCGAAGTGGACGCGGTCGGCTACTGCCGCAATTGCGGCAAGGCAATGTGTTCCGCGTGCGTCCGGCCGGTGCGTGACGTTCTCTACTGCGAAGATTGCCTTGCCGGCATCGTGGGTATCCCTGGTGCGAGTGCTCCTGGCGCGGCGAGCGCCCCTGCCCCTGCGGCACCCGGCGCTTTGCCTCCAGCCGTTCCGGTGCGCGCTTCACACAGCCCTGGGCTTGCCTTTCTCCTCGGGTTTCTCTTTCCCGGCCTCGGCGCTGTATATAATGGTGAATACAACAAGGCGCTGATTCACATCGTCGTTTTCGCAACATTTATTTTCGGCCTGAGCAGTGACATGGACGGCGGCATGAAGGCGGTGCTGGGAATCCTTCTCGCCGGTTTCATCTTCTACATGGCATTTGATTCGATGCGTACCGCAGAGGCGAAACGGGCGGGAGCAGCCACCGCGGACCCGCTCGAATCCTGGAGCACCAATCGCCCCCTCGGCCCCATCATTTTGATCATCATCGGCGCGCTCTTCTTGCTGAACAATTTTGATTGGTTTCCCTGGTATCGCGTCCACCAGTTCTGGCCTGTAGTTTTGATCATCGTGGGCGTGTTGATGTTCCGCAACCGGCTGGACCGGCGTTCGTAGGAGGCTTTTCTCGATGAGTGATCGCATTCGTTGCGCTTGCCGCCGCTGCACCATTCGCAGCCTGATGGGCCCTGCCATCGTGATCACCGTCGGCGTGCTTTTCCTGCTGAGTGAAATGATTGGCGGCAGTTTTTCGTTTGACCGCACGTTTCCAGTCATTCTCATTGTAATCGGCGCAATTAGCCTGGCTTCCTCCACGGCTCCGGCCGACGGGCACATTTCCGGCGCGGCGCCTCCGGCTGCTCCGGTTCCTCCAGTTTCCACGCCCCCGCCGCCGCAGAATTCCCTGCCTGGGCAAGACCAGGGACAATAAATCCTTATGGCCAATTCCCGTCCACGCGGCAGTTCGCTCTTCTCTGGCATGATTCTCATATTCGTGGGATTGCTGCTGCTGCTCCACAATTACCGGGGACTCGACATTCGAATGGTGCTCGGCCACTGGTGGCCCCTGCTTTTAATCGTTTGGGGCGCCGTTAAGCTCTATGAGCGCACGGCCGCCAGTCGCGCTGGGGATCCCGGCTCCGCGCGAATTACCTCAGGTGAGATTTTCTTAGTGTTCGGACTTCTCTTCCTTATGGGTATGGTCGTCGCGGTGGACTATGGCAAACAGCATATTCCTGGCGACATATGGGACGGCGGAATTGGCGACAAGCGCGAGTTTGATCTAGACGTCCCGCCCAAAACTGTTCCCGGCGACGCGCGTATTACTATTCGCAACGCGCACGGCGACATCAGTGTGCATGCTTCCGACGATTCCCAAATCCGGGTCTCTGGCAAAAAATTCGCTCATTCCTGGAGCGAGAAGGACGCCGAGCATCTTGCTGGTCCCGTCACCTACGAAATCGTACAGAACGGCGACGGGTACGAGATCCATCCGAGCGGCGCCAATTCCGGCGACTCGCGCATCAGTTTCGATCTGGACGTCTCTGTACCGAAAAAATCTTCGCTGACCATTCGCAATGAAAGAGGTGGCGTAACCGTCGCGGACATCGCCAAGCCGGTGACCATCAACACTACCAACGGCGATGTGGAAGTGCGCGATATCGCGGGCGACGTCAACATTGATACGCGCAAAGGCGACGTGAAGGTCTCAGACACCAAGGGCAACGTCAAGCTTTCCGGCCACGGTGGCGAAGTGAATGTTTCCAGCGTCAGCGGTGGGCTCACGCTCGACGGTGAATTCTACGGCCCCATCCGCGCCGACAAGGTTGCCAAGGGCGTGCGCTTCATTTCACAGCGCACCGATTTGACGCTCGCGCAGCTCACCGGGCATCTGGAAGCCGGCTCCGGCAACCTGGAAATTGCCGACGCGCCCGGGAACCTCATGCTGCGCACGAATTCCTACAATGTTACGATCGAAAATGCCAGCGGCAAAGTGAAAGTAGACAATCGCAACGGCGATGTGGACGTGCGCTTCTCCACTCCTCCCAAGGAAGACATCGAAATCAATAACGCTTCGGCAAGTATCACGCTGACCTTACCGGATTCGTCGAGCTTCGAAATTCTCGCCAATTGCCATTCCGGCGACACTAACAACGAGTTTCATGCGGATTCCTTGAAGCAGACTTCGACGGAGTCCGGCGATTCTCATCTGGAAGGAAAATACGGGAATGGCCGCGGTCCCAAGATCACGTTGAAAACGAGCTACGGCTCGATTTCGCTGCATAAGAATAGTTCTGACATGCCAGCTCCGGAAGCGCCCGCGCCTCCAGCAAAGCCGACCCCTCCCGCGCCGCCGAGGGCGAAAGCGCCAGCCGCTCCAAAAGCCGAAGAAAACTAGCTGGTTCCGAATTAGCGGGCCAAGCAGCCCTCGATCGAGCGAGACATCGAATACTTGTCTCTTCCACTCGGCTACCGATCCGCCAGCCGCTCCAACTCTCTAAAAAACGTAGGGTACGAAACTCCCGCGCAATCGGCATCACGAATGATTGTTGATCCTTCGGCCGCGAGCCCGGCGACCGCGAAGGCCATAGCGATGCGATGATCGCCGCGCGGTTCAATTTCCGCGCTGTGCAGCTTGCCCGCGCGGCGGCCTTCCACCTTCAATCCATCGGGCCGCTCTTCCACCCTTGCGCCCATGCGCCGCAAATTTTCGGCGAGCGCGGCGATGCGGTCGCTCTCTTTCACGCGCAGTTCGGCGGCGTCGCGTATCTCGATGCCCTCCTCGGTGTATGGGCCCAAGGCCGCAAGCATCGGCAACTCGTCAATGACCAGCGGGATTTGTTCGCCGGCGATGACCCCGCCTTTCAACGACGCGCCCTTCACCGCGAGGTCGCCAACGATTTCGCCCTGTGAACTCCTCAGTCCCAGAATCTGGACCGCCGCGCCCATGGACGCAAACACATCGAGAATGGCGGTGCGCGTCGGATTCAAACCTACGTTGTGAATCAGCAGATTCGAATCGGCGAAGAGCGACGCCGCGGCGATAAAAAATACCGCGGAGGATAAATCACCTGGGACGTCCAATGATTTGGCGGTCAGCTTCCCGCTGCCGAGGCCGTGGATTCGAATGGTGCGCCCGTGGCTCTCGATCGCCGCGCCGAACTCCTGCAGCGCGAGTTCGGTGTGATCGCGCGTGCGGGCCGGCTCCGTCACGGTGGTCTCTCCCTCAGCGAACAATCCTGCTAAGAGCACCGCGGACTTCACCTGCGCGCTGGCCATGGGCATTTTGTATTCGATGGCTTTCAGCGCCGCGCCGCGAATCTCGAGCGGGGCAAAATTGTCGTCGCGGCCGCGAATATCCGCGCCCATCTCCCGTAACGGCCCGATCACCCGCTTCATAGGCCGCTTCTGCAGCGACTCATCACCGGTCAGCTTCGACGAAAAGGATTGTCCGGCGAGGATTCCCGCGAGCAGCCGCATGGTCGTTCCCGAATTGCCCGCATCGAGCGCCCGCCAGCTGGCTTTCAACCCTCGCGGCCCGTGCCCGGTCACTCGAACCGTATCGTTGTCAATCTTCACTTCCGCGCCAAGCGCCTTCATGCATCCCAGCGTACTGTGGCAATCCGCCGCCGCGGAAAAATGCCGCAGTTCGCTCGCGCCCTCGGCCAGCCCCGCCAACATGGCGTAGCGATGTGAAATGGACTTGTCGCCCGGCAGCTCCACTCCGCCGGTAAGATATTTCGCAGGTTGAATGGTTTCTTTCTTCACGCGAAGATTTTAGCACGCTGGCTCATTCCGCTTCGCCCCCGCCAAACGAAGCCAGGTTCGTCGCATTTTTCTTAACTTCCTTTACCTCATTTACCTCCTTTACTTCCTGTACTCCCGGCCAGTTTTTGCCGAGGCACCCCCTGTACTCGCCCAAGAAACTTCACAGCCTCCTGATGCGTATTATGGAGTGAGGAGAACTGTCATGTCCGCGCGCAGCACTTTTTTGAATCTCGCCACCAGAGCCGGCATCCTCTTTGGCGCACTCTTTGTAGTGAGCGTATTGCTTGCCGCCATCCCTGGCCACCGCGCGCCCGCGGCGCAACCGCAGGGCTCGCAGCAATCCTCCAGTTCGCAGGCACAGGAATCGCAAGGCACAGACCACAGCAGCATGCCGGGGATGGATATGGACGATGCCAAGGCCAACGAGGCGCGCGCCGTCCATGACATGACGCCCGGTCACATGGACGCGCACAGCCTGCACATGCACATGACCGCGATGCGCCCCTCGAATTCCGAAGACACCGCGCGCGCCAAGGAAATCGCCACGCAGCTCCGTGGCGGCATTGAAAAATACAAGGACTACCACGTCGCCTTGAACGAGGGTTACAAAATCTTTCTGCCCAACGTCCCGCAGCCGGAATATCACTTCACGAATTACATGAACGGCTTCTTGGAGGCTTTCTCGTTCGATCCGTCGCGCCCGACGTCCCTGCTCTACAAGAAAACGCCCGATGGCTACGAACTTGTCGGCGCCATGTACACCATGCCCAAGCGCGCCACGGAAGAGCAGCTGAACGCGCGCGTGCCGCTGAGCGTGGCGATGTGGCATCTTCACACCAATTTGTGTATGCCGCCAAAAGAGCAGCGCGGCTCCGCCGACATGACCAAGTTCGGCCTCCGCGGCACTATCACCACGGAAGAAGCCTGCGACGCCGCCGGCGGCCGCTTTCATCCGGTCATCTTCGGGTGGATGGTCCACGTCTACCCGTATGAAGACTCCCTCGACAAAGTGTTCGCCATGCATCACCACATGGATTGATCCCGCAGTCACACCGAACTTGCCGTCGCCCTGAGGGAGCCTCTACACCTCATGCTCTAGCGGCGGCCCATGCGTTGACTTGTTTCCGGCCGCAACCTAATATGACCAGCCAATGGCGGTTTCCTTCTCATGATCGGCCAAACCGTCTCCCATTACCGCATTTTGGAAAAGCTGGGCGGCGGGGGCATGGGAATCGTGTACAAGGCGGAAGACCTCAGACTCGGCCGCTACGTTTCCCTGAAGTTCTTACCGATAGAGCTTTCAAAGGAATCCCTGGCCATCGAACGATTTCAGCGCGAGGCTCGGGCAGCCTCCTCCCTAAACCATCCACATATCTGCACGATTTATGACGTGGACCAATATGAGGGCCAGAATTTCATTGTTATGGAATTTCTTGAGGGCCAGACTCTCAAGCATCGAATTGCCGGCAAGCCCTTGGACCTTGAGCGCGTCCCGGAATACGGCCACCAGATCGCGGATGCGCTCGACGCCGCCCATGCCAAAGCCATCATTCACCGCGATATCAAGCCAGCGAACATTTTCCTCACCGACCGCGGCCAAGTGAAACTTCTCGACTTTGGCCTCGCCAAACTCTTGCCGGAGCGCAGAGGCGCGAAGCATGCCATGCAAAGATCAGGTGCCTTCGGCGTCACAACTCAGGATGCGCACCTCACCAGCGACGGCGTGGCTTTGGGTACAGTTGCCTACATGTCCCCCGAACAAGTACGCGGCCAGGAACTGGATGAGCGGACGGACCTTTTCTCTTTGGGACTTGTCCTTTACGAAATGGCCACAGGTCAGCGGGCGTTTACCGGAAATACCTCCGGCGTCATCTTCGATGCGATCCTGAACCGCGCGCCGACACCGCCCGTCCGGCTGAACCCCGCGATCCCCATTCAACTGGAACTGATCATCAATAAAGCGCTGGAAAAAGATCGGGAACTGCGCTACCGGACTGCTTCGGATATACGCGCGGACTTGCAGCGATTGAAGCGTGATACGGATTCGGCGCGCGCCATGCCGTTTTCCTCCGGCCAGTCATCCCGCCAGGTAGTGAGGCGATATTGGCCCCATGTAGCGTGGGCGGGAGCTCTTGTGCTGGTGCTGCTCGCGCTGGCATTCAATGTGGGCAACGTGCGCCAGCGCCTTTTTGGAGGAGCAAATCAAGGTCGCATAGAATCCATCGCCGTCTTGCCCTTCGCCAACTTGAGCAACGATCCAAAAACGGAATACCTTAGCGATGGGATCACCGAAAGTCTGATCAACAGTCTTTCGCAGCTGCCGAATCTCGCGGTGATGTCACGCAACACCGTCTTCCGCTACAAGGGCCAGAGCATGGATCCGCAAAAGGTGGGCCAGGACCTGCACGTCCGGGCGATTCTAACGGGCAGACTCATCCAGTCCGGCGACGATTTGATGATCAGCGTGAATCTCGAAGACGTGCAAAACAGCCGCCAAATCTGGGGCGAACAGTACAACCGCAAGCTTTCCAATCTTGTCGCCGTCCAGCAGGAGATTGCCGGGGATATTTACGGACGTTTGCGTCCGCGGCTTGCCGGAGAAGAAAAAAAACTGCTCGCCAAGCGTCCCACCGAAAACGTCGAGGCTTATCAACTTTATCTGCAGGGCCTCTTTTATTGGAATAAATGGACACAGGCGGATTTCGGAAAAGCGGCGGACTACTTCACGCAGGCGGTGCAGAAGGATCCGCGTTATGCGTTGTCTTACGCCGGGCTGGCCGATACTTACAGCTTACTGGGAGACGCCGGATATCTCCCGCCTTCGGAAGCCTGGCCGAAAGCAAAAGCCGCCGCGATGCAGGCACTGGAAATTGATGACACGCTTGCCGAAGCTCACACCTCTCTGGGTCTCGTAAAAGAGCATTTCGAATGGGACTGGGCAGGCGCCGAACGAGAGTTCAAGCGCGCCATCGAGCTGAACCCGAACTTGGCTACTGCGCATCACTGGTACGGCGACTATTTGGCGAACATGGGCCGCTTCGACGAAGGAATGGCCGAAACGAAGAAAGCCCAGGAACTGGACCCTCTCTCGCTCATCATCAATACAACTCTGGGATGGCAGTTCTACCTCGCAGGTCGGAATGACCAAGCCGTCGAGCAACTGCGCAAGGTCCTGGATATTGACCCAAAGTTTTCTCCGGCGCGGCGAATCCTCGAGGAAGTCTACGCGCACATGGGCAAGCAGAAGGAGGCCGTCGCGGAGAGAGAAAAAGCTTTGTCCCTTTCCGGAGGTCCTGAACTCGCGGCGTCCATTGAGGAGGATTTCACGAAGTCCGGTTACAAAGGCGTGCTGCAAAGCTGGCTGGATGGCTTGACGGAACTCTCCAAGCACAGCTATGTCTCGTCCTACAGCATCGCGGAGTCCTATATGCGCATGGGCGAGAAACAAAAGGCCTTCGAGTGGCTCGAGAAAGCCTACGAGGAGCACGACAGCGGCCTGGTCTCTGTAGCCGTTGAGCCGATGTTCGAAAGCATCCGGTCCGATCCGCGCTTCAAGGAAATTGTCAGGCGCATGAAGCTCGCGCGTTAGTTCCGCCGCGCTGGATTTGCTGCCTTCCGGTCGTTCCGGTGGGAAGCGCGGGTGTCTTCTATCGCAACGGATATTCCCTATCCCCTGGCAGATGCCCGTCCACCCGCAGTACTTTCACACCCGGACGCACGTTCCGGGAATCCACAAACGCGATGGCGCCGGGCAAGGCGGTCAAAAGCTCATATTGCATGTCATTCGAATAGACAATCCTGGGCGGCGATGCGGCTTCCGCGCGAAAAATCTTCGCCACCCAATACTGCTTGAACTGCGACTCCGACATTTGGTAAATCACGCGCAGCACGACGTCGCGTTCCCGTGCCACAGGCGCGCGAATCAGCAGCACCACGGGAAGCTTCGAATTCCAATACTGTCGCTCGCCGAGAAGGACCTTGCGCACCTCGGAGAGGCTGAGATCGGTCACGGGGGTATCGGCGTTCACCACAACGGCGATATCCGCGCCGCGGGATGTCTGTGCGCTGGATGGAGAATGGAGAGCCACGGACAACCAAAGAATCGTCCAGAGAATCGTCACAACGCGTTTGCTGGTGGCATTCATCGGGTAGCTCGCTCAGAAAGTAAAGTCCGTCTGGAAGAACACACCATTGATGGCCGGTTGTGCAAGCAGACCGAGAACCCCCGGTTGAGACTTTGTATACCGGTATTCGCTCTTAAATGCTGCGTAACTTGAAATGTCGTACCGCAGACCCACGATCGATTCCCCCTGGTCAAAATGCGTAAAGACTTGTTCGCTGAGCGGCATGTGCGCATATTCGAAGCGGTAATACGGTTTCAGCCCTCGTTCAAGCCAAGGGAGCCGGTACGCAAACTGGACGTAAAACGCGTCGTTGTTGGCAACCTGATTCGTAAGAATGTTGCGATGATGGACGTTATCAAATTCCGCTAGGAATTCCGGGGCGCCTTTTGTCCATACCAAATAGGCAGAGGCTATCCATTCGCTAAAATTCTGGTTGGTGGGGGTGACGAGCGTGATTTTGTCCTGGTAGAAGGAGGCTCCCAGTTCCAATCCGTAGAGTTTGGGAGGCCGGGCGTACACTTTGGCGACCCAGGCCCGACTGTTGTTGATGTCGCCAGCGTCACCGGGGCGGCTGATGACTGCTCCCCGGCCATTGCCGATGCCGACGTTGTAGCTCAGCCCCAGGCCTCCCGAAGGAATGTTCCCCTCGGCCAGGAGGCCCACGAAGTGCACGGGAGTGAAAGTCCCTCCCACCCTTACGATGAATGGCCGATCGATGGTCGTCTGTAACCACGCCCCATGATGGAAAGCGGTATTCCAATATCCAATAGGCGTGTGGAAGCGGCCGAACGAGAGCTTGAAATAATCATTGTAGTCATAGCGGATGATGGAACGCTCGACTTCCACGGTGTAATCGGTCGGATGAGCATTGAAGGTGATTTCTGCGAAGTAGCTGATCTTTTGCGAGAGTGCTGAAGCGAGATGCAAGTCCAACTGACCGAGATAGAATCCGCTGTTCGTGCCCTTCTGGTCCGTCGCGGAAAAGTCCACGTCCCCAAAACCACGAATCTGGAGCGATGGATAGTGGGTCTCCAGCTGCTCCGTGGCCGCCTTTCGCTCCGTCACGTCGTGTTGATGAGCCTGCATCGTAGGAACGGGCGCGCCGGATGTTTCTGTCTTGGCGGGCACGTTCGCGGCGGCGAGCACAGGAGTACCGGAAGCCGGCAGCCTGCTCTCCACGTCGGCGAGACGCTTCTCGAGCTGTTGGACCCGCTCGAGCAGAGTCTTAATCTGCTCGGTCTGATCAGGCGTTGACGGACTTTGCCCCCGCGTGGCATTGGCGGCGAGAATCAGAACTGCGAGGATTAAAAGTGGTCGGTGCATACGTCCCTTCCCTTGTCTTGGACTCGGCCCTGCATCCCAATCCCAAGACGGCGTTCTCAAATTGGCCAATAGAAGGTTTCCTTCGGCTCCGGCAAGCAAAGATTTCCGAAATCGAAGAATGGTATGGACCGTGGTGAACTTACCGGAGAGTGGGCAGTATTGTATTCACGGCGCGCTGAATGTCAAAACATACTTTGCTTAGGAGGGATAGTTCACTCAACGTGGGCGTCGAAGACTCCGGTTTCGATTTCTCCAGCGCGTTTAATCTGGACAAAGACCCGGTATTCGCCGGGCCGTGGAAATCCGTATGGAAAACTCACTTCAGAAGGCAGTGGTGCTCTTGACGTTGGCATTGTCATCGTTGTGCTGCCGACCTGCAGTTCCCCTGATGCGCCCGACTGTGCTGTTCGCGCCAACTCCAGCGCGGCCATGGAAACCGATCCCGCCGGATGAACATGCGCGAAGACCGCCCAGTCCGTGCTCACAAACTCCGCGTGGCCGGCCATTCCCATATACGGTTCCAGATCGCCGGCCGGCTTGCCGTCTTTATCTTCCACGCTAAATCTGAAATTCATCGGCATATTGGCGCGCAAAGGACCGCTCGGACGCTGCCACACCATGCGTCCGCCATCGGCGAGCTGCGAAACCGTGGAGCCTTCTCCCGCTGCGCCGAAAGCGCTGCCAGACCAGGTCGAGTCGTCACCCGCCAACGCCTTGCCCTGAATTTGCGGCAGGTCTACATTCCCGACGAGCGTCCAGGGAAAGCCATCTTTATCCACAATGTCCGCAAACACTCGGTAGTTCCCCGCAGGCATTGCCGGCAAATCCTCCGCGAACGCATCATCCGCCGTGCGATCCGGATGCAGATGCCACATTTGCTGCAATTTGGGCGTGCCGATCAGAAAGAGATGCATCAGGTGATTGTGATCGGGGATCACTTCTTGCATCTTGACGTATCTCGACCACCTGGGGTCCTGTGCCTGGGCCCGAATGATCAGCCGATTGCCGTTTTCGAGAGTTGTCTCGGCCGTAGGAGGCTTGAACAAATTCACGCTGCTCTGATAGTTATTGGCTTCCGCGCTCCACCACGCGCTTCCTAGATATAAGATGGCAACCACGACGGCCGCGGTGATTGCCATCACCAGGCGCGCCCGCCGCGCTCTTCCGGGCGTTGGCGTCTCGCCCGGCTGGAGGTTGCCTTCTCGTACCGCCGCCCCCGCGATAAAAATCAGTCCAATCGCGAGGAACACCATCAGGAACGCCAGCAATCCCCCCAACGGTTTTTCCATTTTCAGTGTCCGCCGCGCAAACGCTGCCACAGGCACGGAAAACTCCCCTTTGCCTTTAGCGCCGTCCACCGAGACGCGAACTTTCAGCGCACCATCTTCCATGAGCCAAAGGCTGCCGGTAAAAAACTGCGGATCTTCTTTGGACTGTTCGGTGACGTCCGGCGTGGGAGGCAGATTGGATCCCGGGCCGCTCAGCCGCATCGGCACAATCTCGATCCTGCGCACATCATTCGAAGCGGCGCGGATTTGAATCTCAGCTACGCCGGGGATCACTTGAGGAACTCGAACCGTCACATACAGATGATATGGGCCTGCGTCGCCCTCGCAATAGACATCCGGGCTGCCGACGTGCGCGCTCAGAGAAAACGCGCAGGTCAACACCATCACTAAGATTGCAAAAATCCGTATCCGCGTCGGAAACCTCTTCATCGCCGCAGCCGTCGCATCCAGTCGCCCCAAGAGAATCCCAGTCGTGCCGTGATCACCGAAACCACCAGCGCGGCGGCCATCACGCCCCAGAATTGACTGCGCGTGTTTTCCGCAAGTTGAAATTTGTACGGGTCGTACAGGAAATTCGCCGGGTCAAAATACGCAAAGTACGCCATCCCAAAAAACCAGTTCCGCGCCGCGGGCGACATCAAAAAGTTTGCGAACGGCCACTCCGCCGCCAGAAAGCCCAACACAAACACCGGTCCTGACACCGCCGCCAGCTTCCATCTTCCCCATTGCTCTTTTTTGTCCCACAGCAGATCCAGCACAATCGCGGGCACAATCAGCAAGAGCGGGAAATGCAGCGGAATCAGATGCGTAATGTTTTGATAGACCGGTCCCAGCTTTGGTTGCGCCGGAATCAGCGGCAAGATCCATTCGGATGCCAGTTGTATCGCCGTGTACGTTGCCGCCACCGTCGTGCAAGCCCAGCGCCGCCCCAGTCCCCACGCCGCACCGATCAGCATCGGAGGCATGCCAATCGCCACCGCCAGGTAGCACCCCGCGTTGTGCAAATTCACGGGCCATGTTGCATCGGTCAGCATCGTCCCCATCTGCACCGTGCAATCCGCGCCCACAAACACGAAGAGCCACCCCAAGATTCGCCGCACCCCTTCCGTCGCGCGGCTCATCAGCCCCGCCATTAACGCCAGCGCCCCGACCTTGATCGCAAACGATCCGAGCGAGAGCAGCACGTGCGGCGGGCTCACAATCTTTACGTCCAGTCCGTATGCGTTGTGCCACCAATTGTCGAACGGCGCCGACGTCAGCATCGCCACGCAGCCCCATACCGCGATGAACGCCCCTAGCGGTCCGCGGAATCCCCAAATCTTCACCGACGTGCTCTGCGCCGCGGTGTCCCCACCGAACGTCGTCGTCAGAATCATGTAGCCGCAGGCGATGCCTACCAGCACACCGTTCAACTGAATCAGGATGTGGGCGGGCGTCCAGAAGCTGTCCCGCCCAATGGACATATGCCAGGAAATGTCCCAGTGCCCGCCAATGAGACTGCAAAGGATTCCCGCCACTACGCACCAGATCGGCCACGGAACAGATTCCACCGCCGTCGAAGTTTGCCCATCTATTCGCGTATGCAGGGAATGTCCAACAGGAAATGTGTCTGCCATCGCCGACGGCTCCAAACACTCTTGTGATCTAGCCAACTTCTATCAACGTTTCCCGATGCCGAAAGTTTACACTGTTGCGCGCGCAGCGTGAACATGACGGATCGGCCCATGAGTTCCGGCCGAATTCTCCCAACCTTGCGACAAAGCAAGGCTAGTACGTCCAGCCTTTTTCTCCCAGCCATTCTCCTCCGCTCGTTGGATTGCGTCCCGGTACGGCGCCAAGTATCATTAACGATTCATGCTTACGGCCCGATCGCATCTGTCAAACCCTGGCGTTGTTCTTTTTGCCGTTCTCTTTGTTTTCACGGCAATCGTTTGCGTTGCGCCCCGCCCTGTGAACGCGCAAGAGTCCCAGCAAATTCTTCCTCTTAGCCAGGTCCGCCCCGGCATGCAGGGCTACGCCTTCACCATCTTCGCCGGCGACCAAATCGAAAAGTTCGACCTCGAAGTCATCGGCGTGCTGGACAATTTTCTCGGGCCGAAGCAATCCATCATTCTCGTCCAACTCAAGGGACCCAAGGTCGAGCACACTGGCGTCGTCGCCGGAATGAGCGGCAGCCCCGTCTATCTTGACGGCAAACTCGCGGGCGCGCTTTCCCTCAAGCTGGGAATTTTCACCAAGGAACCCATCGCCGGCGTTACGCCGATCGCCGACGTCCTGAGTCCTACCTCGCAGGCCACGTCCTCGCAAGCCAGCACCCTGCAACTTGGGCTGCCGAGCGAATCCGCCACGCGCACCGGCCTTCCCACCGGCTCCGCTCTGGAGCCGATTGAGACTCCTCTCGTTTTCTCCGGCTTTCAGCCCGCCGCGATTCAGCAATTTGCCAACCAGCTTCAGGGCTACGGCCTCGTCGCCGCACAGGGCGGCACTGCTGCTCCGCGTCCGGAAGATGCGCATCTCGTCGCCGGTGATATGGCCGGCATGGTCCTGGTGCAGGGTGACGCCTCCATCAATGCCTCTTGCACCGTCACCGCCGTGGAGGCCGGCCGCGTCTATCTCTGCGGCCACCCGTTTTTGAACCTCGGCAACGTCCAATTTCCGATGGCGCGCAGCCGCGTGGTGACCACGCTTTCTTCCGAGCTCGCTTCCACCAAAATCGTCAATGTTGGTGGCTCCATCGGAACGATCACCAGCGATCACCTCACCGCCGTCAGTGGCAAGCTCGGCGCGCCTCCGCCGATGATTCCCCTTGATCTCACATTGCTGGTTTCCGGCTCTGAACCTGCCAGACAGAAAACGCTCCATTTCGAAATCGTCAATCAACCCAAGCTCACGCCGATTCTCGTGGCCATCACCACGCTTTCCGGCCTCACCCAAAATTCGATTTACGGCGAAGGCACCACTCTGCATCTCACCGGCGAAATCCAGCTCAAAGGCCACGCTGCCGTCCAACTCGAAAACACCTTCGCTCCCGGAGATTCTTTCTCTCCCGATGGACTTCCCATTGCCCTCACCATGCAGAACGTCTTTGCACGGCTTTTTACGAATACGTTTGAACCCACGACGGTGGAGCGCATTTCTCTTCGCGTCGAAAGCGTTTCCGGCCGCAAGTCGTTCTTCATCGAAAGCGCCTGGCTCGAAAGGGGTGAAGCCGCTCCTGGAGAAACTCTGCGCGTGCGCGTTCTGCTGCGCCCCTATCGCGGCGCCGCTCACGTCGAAGAAACCACCGTGCGCGTTCCGGAACAGGTTGCGCGCGGAACAACGGTCCGCGTCCTCGTCAGCGACGGCGATCTTCTCAATCGCGCTTCTCGCGGCTTCGCGTTCGCGGGAGCGGGTGGCGGCTCCACGGGCCTCGATCAACTCATCTCGCTCTTGAATCGAGAGCGCCGCAACGATCGCCTCTATGTCGGACTTTTTGTTCCCGCGCCAACGCTGCTCTGGGACGACAAGGAATTCCCCAACGTTCCTCTCTCGCAGATCAACGTTGTGGACGGCCGCCCCACTCCGGGCAGCGTCCAGGTCCTGCGCGAATCCCTGGCCGGTGAATCGTCCATCCCGCTCGGAGGCCCCGTCTCCGGCGTCATCTCCCTAAATCTCCAAATCCGGTGAACACCAAAATGCCCAAGTCTTCCAGTCGAGCAGCGCTCCTCCGAATCCTTTACCTCCTCACCTTCCTTTACCTCATTTACTTCCCGTCCGCGCTTGCCGAGCACACTCGCCGCTGGCGCCAGTCCACCTACGACGATTTCCTTAAAGGGACCGCGCACGGCGTCGCCGTCCGCAGTGATGGTCGCCTTGAACTCGCACCGAAATTCACTTTGCTCGCCGACGCCGATGCTTCGTACTTGTGGTCTGTCCGCCTCGATCCCAAGGGCACGCTCTACGCCGCGGGCGGCTCACCCGCAAAAGTGTTTCGCTTCGACGCCAGCGGCAAGCCCGCCGTGGTTTTTGATTCCACCGATCTCTCCGCGCAAGCCATCGCCTTCGATTCGAAAGGTACGCTCTACGTCGGCACTTCTCCGGACGGCAAGGTTTACCGCGTCAGCTCCTCCGGCGAAAAATCCGTGTTCTTCGACCCCAAAACCAAATACATCTGGGATCTCGCCTTCGCTGCGGACGGCACGCTCTACGTCGCCACCGGCGATAAGGGTCAGGTCTTCGCCGTCGCTCCCGATGGCAAGGGCGAGCTCTTCTATTCCAGCGACGAGGCGCACATCCGCGTCCTCGCCTTCGACGCCAAAGGAGACCTGATCGCCGGCACGGAACCCAGCGGCCGCGTTCTCCGCATCTCCCGCGCTTCCAGAAAGTCCGCCGCGAAAGACTCGAAGAGTTCAGCCGCGCCCGGGACAGAAGGCTTCGTTCTCTATGAAACGTCGAAGCGCGAAGTCACTTCTCTCGCCGTCTCCGCCGACGGCACTATCTACGCTTCCGCCATTGGCGAGAAGCAGCGCACCGGCACACTAGCCCCTAATACGGTAATCACCACGTCACAGGGAACCACTACCATCACCACGGCGGGCCCCATCACTTCCGGCCAGGGGCAGCCGCAACAACCCTTCGTCCCATTCCCACCACTCCTTTCGAGCAGCATCTATCGCATCAGCCCCGATGGCGCCCCCGAAGAAGTCTGGTCTTCGCGCGATGACGTTGTCTATGCGCTAGGCCTCGGTTCGGACGGCCGTTTGCTCGCCGGCACAGGCAACAACGGCGCGCTCCTTGCCATCGACGGCCGAGGCGTGTTTGGGCAGCTCGCCAAAGCAGGCTCCGCGCAAATCACCGGAGTGGCTCGCAATTCCGCGGGAAAAGTTTTTTTGTGCACTGCCAATCCTGGAAAAGTATTTTCGCTCGGCCCGGAGTACGAAGCCGAAGGCACCTACGAATCCCATTCGTTCGACGCCCAGCATTTTTCGCAATGGGGCCGTCTCGAATGGTGGAGCCCTCCGCCCACCACGGCGGCCAAATCGTCAGCCCCATCGGGCGAGCCGCGGTTGGAATTTTTTGTGCGCTCGGGAAATACGGAAGACCCGGGCCACGAGTGGTCGCGTTGGTACGGCCCGTACACGAAATCCAGCAGCTCCGTGGAAGCGCCCTCCGCTCGATTCGTGCAATGGAAGGCGGTGATTCACGACGGCCGCCCGGGCGATGGCATTGACTGGGTCAACTTGGCGTACCTGCCGCGAAATGTTGCGCCGGTGATTGACGGCATCGCCATTCAGGATCCCGGCGTGCGCGCGCAAGGCCAACTGGGAATGATTCCGAATCAGCCCACAACGGTGACGCTCAAGATGCCGCCTTCGCCAAGCGCCTCCGGCGTCTCCGGGGTAATCATCACGCAGAGCGGCACTCCGCCGCATTTCGAACCTCCGCCCCAGGGCACCGTGCAAAAAGGCTACCAATCCGTCCTATGGACCGCGCACGATGACAACGACGACGAGTTGCGTTACGCGGTTTATTTTCGCGGAGAAAATGAACGCGAGTGGAAATTATTGAAAGACAACCTCGAGCAAAAATTCTACTCGTGGGATACCACCACGTTTCCAGACGGCGCCTATTCCCTGAAGATCGTCGCCACCGACGCGCCTTCGAATCCCCCCTCCCTCGCGCTCAAGACCGAACGCGAAAGCGAGCGCTTCGAAGTGGACAACACCCCGCCGGTAGTCAAGATCTTCGGCGTCACTGGAGATTGGGCCATGCCGAACGGCAAGCTCACAATAGTCCAATTCTCAGCGCAAGACACGGGAAGCAACCTCGAGCGCGCGCAGTACAGTGTCGACGGCGGCGAATGGATCCTCGTTGCCCCGATCACTCGCATCAGCGATGCACCTGAAGAACGCTACGAAATCACACTCAGCGGACTCGTGGCAGGCGAACACACCATCGCCGTGCGGGCCTTCGACCGCTTGGAAAACGTCGGCAGCGCAAAAACGACCTTCACCGTTCCAGCCGCAAAGCCTTAGCGGGGTGACATCACCTCCGCTTACGAGCTTCTGGGAATTTAAATGTTCGGCCGATCGAAACGACCGGGATGAAATGATTGTGCCGACACCTGCAGCCAATCGTTAGAGGCAGGCTCACTTACGGTTTGTTCGGCTTTTTCTTAGGACTAAGAACTATAAACTTACAACGGAGAACTCTTCTCAGTTCGCCCAACGCTCCGGCGGCGGCACGGACTGAAACTTCTCGATCTCCGCCCCGAACCCAATCCGCCCATCCCCATACGGCTCGTTGCGCACATGGACGACCCGGGCCGTACAACGCGTCTCCTGCGGCTCGTCCCCCGTCACTTCCGCGGGCATGTGCAGGGTCGCCTCAATGGGCATTCCCACCTGCAACGGGGCTGACGAGGCGAAATAAAACCCGCCCCGCGAGACGTTTAAGGCCTCAGTGAAATGCACGGTCTTATCCGCAGCCACCCCCAGCGCACGGAAACGCAACGGCGTACGGAGGCAAAACCGGTTCAATTGGCGGCGCTCTGAGGGTTTCATTTAGGCTTCCCTTATGCGAGAAGAGGCCTTGCTAGAACTCTCGCGACCTGGTCAAGCGTGCTTCCAGCGTAACAGAGCAACCATCGCGGTCAAGTACCAATCCCACGCTAGCCAAGGAATACCAGTACTTCTTGCAGGGGAGTATCGGAGCCCCCCGACTAAGGAAAACCCGCGTTTAACATGCCATAATGCCTCTTTCACACGGGTAAGAGGTGCGCTAAACAGGAGCTTGTCGCCCTAGCACGCGGCACAAAGAGAGACCCATGAGCGCTGCACCTCAAGTGGAGAACACGACCTACCATCCGCCAACCTGGGAAGACATCCTCGCGGCCCATGCGCGGATCGCCCCGCGGATTCACCGCACCCCGGTTCTGACCTCTTCCTCGCTCGACGCCATGGCCGGAGCCCGGCTCTTCTTCAAATGCGACAACCTGCAAAAGACCGGCTCCTTCAAGATTCGCGGCGCTTCCAACGCTATCCTTTCCTTGAGCGAAGAGGAAGCGGCTCGCGGAATTGTGACGCAGTCCAGCGGCAACCACGGCGCGGCGGTAGCTTGCGCAGCCGCGTGGCGCGGAGTCCCTGCGTGGATCATCATGCCAAAGAACGCGCCACTCGTGAAAGTCAAAGCCATCGAGGGCTACGGCGGAAAAATCGTTTTCTGCGAGCCGAAAGTTTCCTCGCGCCAGGAAGTCTGCGATCGCGTGCAAGTGGAAACCGGCGCGCACCTGGTCCATCCGTACAACGACGACCGCATCATTGCCGGCCAGGCGACCGCCGCAAAAGAGCTGCTCGAAGAAGTAGGCGATTTGGACGCGGTGTTTGCGCCGGTCAGCGGCGGCGGCCTCTTGAGCGGAACGTGCCTGGGCGCCACGGGCCTTCGCCCGGGCGTGCGCATCTTCGGCTGCGAACCGGAACGCGCCGACGACGCCTACCGTTCGCTCACCACCGGCACGCTGCATTCGCTCGAATCGAGCGACACCATCGCCGACGGTTTGCGCGCCTCACTCGCCCCGCGCACCTTCGCCATCCTGCGCCGCCACGTCGAGCGCGTCCTGCTCGTCAGCGAAGAAGAAATCATCTCCGCCGCGCGGCTCGTCTGGGAACGCATGAAAATCATCATCGAGCCATCGAGCGCCGTGGCCATCGCCCCGCTCTTGAAGCCCGGCGTGGTGGCCTCGCTGAACTTGCCACCGCGTGCCGATGGCGCCGCCCCAAAATTGGGCGTCATCTTCTCCGGCGGCAACGTGGATTTGACTTCTCTGCCCTGGCTCCGTTGAAGATAAAAGAAGCTATGCGGGACCTTAATGATCAAATCGAGAAGGAGATTTCTGGCCACGAAGCAAGAAACGCCGCGCTTCGCCGTATATTCGTCGAGAAGAGAGTCGATTTCGCAGAACCACGACCTATTGAATGCCACTTTTGGTCTTGGACTCCCGAGGACGCCGCTCGCATGGCGGAAGAGCTAACTAACCGAGGGTTCGTCATAACCCGACGGGCAGCTCCTTCGTCCCGCGACTCTACCCTGTGGAACATAGACGCTGGCATCACCCAATCTATAAACCTCACCCTACGTCCCGAGTTTACAGACGAGCTTGTCCGTCTCGCCGCCGCCCATTCCAGCAGATACGACGGTTGGGGAACGCAAATCTGAGAAGTGCAGGGCCGGGACAGCCTCCAGAGATTGTTATTCAGAGGGTGCAGCCTTCGATTCGATGCTCTTCCCCAATTATCTCACTTGTAATCACAGCGCGCGATATCCAGAAACCGGGGATTCAGTTTCCTAGCAGTTTGGCCCCGAGTTTTGAATTGTAAAAGGAGTCCAGCGCTTCGTAGAGTTCCTTAGCCTTCGCCGGATCCGGTTCCTTCTGAGTCATGGCGGTCAAGATCGGCTCCAGGAATCGGCGGTACTTCTCCAGCGTGGCGCCATCCTTTGTGAACACTGCTTGCTGGACTGCTCTTTCTGTTGCGGGCGTGATGATTTCGAGGCGCCCGACGAAGACGCGCGTGGTTTGCGCGGGAGCAGGTTTGATCGAAAGCGGCAGAATCCCGTCCACGAACGAAGTCGGCACGATGTACAAAAGCCGGCTACCTTCCTCGAACCAGGAATCCTTCCACGTTTCCACCATCGCGTGCGCCTCGTCCTGATAGAGTCCCTGCGCGACGAGCATTCCTTCCATCTGCCGGTACAAATCATTGATATTGGCTGTGAGCTCCGGCGCATCAATCCTGGCTTCGTCCTGCATTCCTTCGCCAACGCGATAGCCCACGTTTTCCCCGCGCCGCTCGAACACCAGGAAATGCGGGACAGTTTCTCCGCTGTGATTTCCGAGTAGCACCTGCCCGTTTGCCGCCAGCGTCGCCGAAATGGGCACTCGAAAAGTGGACACGCCGCGATAGAACAGAAATTTCTCGTATTGCTCGCCCTTTACGGTCTTCACGCGCAGCGGCGTCGAAGAAGTCGTTCGCGCGGCGTAGTAATGATTGCCCGAATTGTCTTGCGGAAGTTCGGTTCGCGAGTTTGGAGCCAGCGTCACGGAGTCCCACGCGATGCTGCCATCGGGCCCCGGCTGGTAGAGAGTCGTGTCAAAAACATTCGCCGTGGGTTCGACCCGGCTGGCCCGCGGATACCATTCCGTGATCAGCCCCTTGGAAAACGCGACTTTCACCGAAACGGTTTCTTCGCGCGAATCATAAAAATAAAGTACCGGCGTCTCCATTCGAACCGTCCCGCGCAGACCGCGTTTAAACGCCCCGTTTCGAAAGTGCTCCACAAAACTGGGAAGGTCCGTGGATCCATTCAGCGGCGACCACTCGACGGCCTTGCCGTCGCCACCCGCGATTGAAGTGAACGTGCCCCACTCGTGCACCGTGAGGCTCGGATACGTGGGGCGTCCGGCCGTGCCACCGGACAGATAGGTAGCCAAAGTCAGGAAGCAAATCAGCAAACCGAAAGCCAGCAACCGCGATGATCTTGGCAGCATGAATCGCCCTCCCGGCAGAGTCCGTTTGGTCTCGCTTTTACTGGTTAGCAAGACGCACAGGAAGGTGGGAGTGTTAACAACGCGTCGAGGGTGCGTCGGAAGACGTGGCAAGGGCTGGCAAATAGCCGCTCTGCTTTCGAAGCAGAGAAAATGCGACGGAAAGTCTCGCCTACTTGTCCTTGAGCTTAAGTTTCCCGCTGGACTTGTTCGATTCCAGAAATTCACGAAGCTGCGGAGCAGCCTCGAGCAGCCGGACCCACTGCTCGTAATACAACGTCACCGGGAAGCGCCCCAGCCCGTACACGCTGACGCCACCCTTTTCCCCCACGCGGAATTCGAGCGAGCCGGTGCGGCGCCCGCCTCCCTGCTTCTCAAGTTCCGCAAGCCGCGCTTTCAGTTCCTCATAAGATGGTTCAGCCATGGCCACTCCTCCAGTGGTTCGAATCGAAAGCGGATTATACACTGGGCCGCCGCTCGCGCACTTAGGGCCGTTATTTATGGCGTATACTGCGTGGCCAAAGCACGGCTCGAGGAGGATGCTTCATGAGCGAAGGCCAGCGAAAAGAAGAAGAGCAAAGCCTCGTGGATTGGGTAAATCTTCCAGCGGGTGCCACGATCGTCGGCTTGTGGCCGGCGCTCCATGACGCGCAAATCGTATCCATTCGCTCCAGCTTGCTTGAACGCACCATTACTCTCCATCTCGAAAGCGACCACCTCTTGGAATTTCACAAGCTCCCGCTCGATATGCAGTTTCTTTTGAAACTGGAAGGTGCGCAATCCGCACGTGTACTTCACTTCGCGGTATGGCCGGGAAAGTTTCTGGTTCCTGCCGGCGTTTCTGGCGAAGAGGAAGCGCGCCTCATCGCCGAGTATCAATCCAAGTGGCGCGAGGAATCGCTGAGCTGGGGCGAACTGGAGAAAGCCGTCACCACAGAATGCAAACAGGTGATTGATATCGCGGACGCCACGCTGGCCACCGCGGCGGATGGCTCTGTGGCACTGCGCATCAGCGGCCTTTTGAACTACACGGTGTACCACGAGCTTTTCTTGCGCGCCGAGCGGTTGACTCTCACGCAGGGTGACGGGAAGGAGCTTGGAATTGCCGGATTGCTAAAAATGGGAGAAGTGTATTGGGAAGCTATGGAGCAGCGCAAAAGCGGGGTCTCCGAGGGCAGCCCTCGCGCAACTTAATTGGCGATCCGGGGTTAACCACATGGGATGGGCCTGGATTGCTTTGGGCATCCCGCTATACAAGGGCTGTCATCCAAGTAAGCAGGGAGCGATGCACCCGCAGCGTTCGCGGGAATCGCAGGTTGAGGGAGCCAAAGATTATGAGGAATTACCCGGCAATTTTCGACGGATTTGGACAGTTTTGGCGCGGAACTGCCACGGGAGCCTTGGCACTCTGCCTTGGCGTAGGGACCTTCGCGCAGCGAGAGCCCCAGGCACAGCCACCGCAGCAGCCCGGCCAGCAACAGGACCCGCAACCCGCAGATCAGCCTGCAGCGCAGCAACCGCAGCCACCGCCCGATTCGGCACAGCCCAACTACACCCCCCAGGACGCCGACAGGCCACCCTATTCCCATGACAGGTCCGCGCAAACCTCACCGAACCAGCGAAATGAGCAGGCTCCTCGACGCCAACCCACCCCGGCACCTCAGCCCAGCCAGCCGGTTCCGGGTAATTTGACCGTGCCTTCGGGAACGGTTCTCATTGTTCGCCTCAATGACTTCCTTTCCAGCGACAAGAATCAAGTTGGCGACCAGTTCACCGCAGTATTGAGCGAGCCGATTATCGTGAGCGGCTGGGTCGTGGCGCGGCGCGGCCAAATCGTTACCGGCCAGGTAAAAGATGCCAAGAAGGCCGGCCGAGTCAAAGGAACTTCAGAATTGGGGCTCGAACTCACCGACGTAACGATTGTAGATGGGCACCAAGTGCCCGTGCTTTCGCAGTTGTGGAAAGCCTCCGGTGGCACCAGCCACGGCGCAGACGCGGCGACCATCGTAGGCGGAACCGGAGTGGGCGCAGCAATCGGCGCAGCGGCCGATTGGGGCCGCGGCGCGGCCATTGGCGCGGGAGCCGGGGCGGCTGCAGGTATTGCCACCGTGCTGCTTACCCGTGGCCGGCCTACAATCCTCGGACCTGAAGAGCAACTGACCTTTCGACTGGTGGACCCCGTCACGATTGACACCACGCAGAGCCAGCAAGCGTTCCTGCCGGTCGCGCAACAGGACTATCAGGCTGGCAGGATGGAGCGGAGAGGTCCGCCTAGCTTGGCCGGACCCTATCCCTACGCAGTGGCACCCTATCCCTGCGGTTACTATGCTCCGTGCTACCCGTACGCTGGCTACGTCTATCCTGGCTACGTGGGCTTTTACGGCGGCTACTGGGGCTGGGGACCGCGCTACTACGGCGGTTATTACGGCCGGCGCGGCTTCCGTCGTTAATGCAAAACTAGATACGTGGATCATTTTCTGCCGGGGGTATCCTACCCCCGGTTTTTTTGTTGAAGAGTGCGTAATCGCATGAAAAGAAAAGACTTGAGTTTTTGCTCGGGACAAAAAAATGCAAAAAAGCGCAAAAGAGTGCGGAAGCTCTTGATAAAACCACTAAGCTAAATCGCTCACAAGCGCCGAGACGAAAAAGCGTGCCCCTACCTGAAAAGAAACAACTTAACCCTGGAGAAGGCCCGGCTCAGATAGCGGCGGATTCAGCGAAGTGAGGTAGTAAGGAAGAGGAATGCATTCGTACCTAAGAGCTAAAATATCTTACATTATGAATTACTCATGTTATAATATATGGGTCTAATCGGCAAGCTATTCGAGGGTCATTGCAAGGGCGCTTGTTGATTCTGTTCGCCCGCGCGGGGCCTCAAGACCGGGCTGAATTCGCGAAGCCTTTTCATCAATTCGGCGAGGCGCGGGCGATCTTCCTCGCGCACTGCCGTGAAGGCCAGTCCCAATCCACGTCCGGGCTCTACGTGGCGTACAACCGCTTCCGCTCTGATCTGTCCTTCTTCCACAAGAAAGTGAAGGTTGGTCTTCTCACCTACAGCCCTTGCGTTCCGTGTGTGGACAAACAGTCCGCCCGAGCCGAGATCGAGAACTCGCGAGGTATCGTCAGATCCGGAAGAGCTCCAGTAGACATAAACGTCTCCGGGCGCCTCGATCCGCGAACTGAATCTTCTTGAATGGGGTGTTTGTGATTGCATAATCGCTCACCTCAGCTGGCATCCCGTCTTCTCGGTTTGCGGCCTTACAACGGCCCACCGAAGCGGTTTTGTCGCTCTATCCATTCCTCACCAGCTTTAGATGCAGGCGAGAAAAGCGGCGATACATTTTTCGAACCGCCTCGTCAACGAAGTGCGATGTCCGCGCCGCAAAACCCACTGGAAGCGTAGAGGAGTGCTCCGGCCGAATCTGTATCATTTTGTACACCGTGGATTAAGTCCCCGCCCCAGTTCGAGTCGGTAGCGGACACCGGTCACGGCGGTGCTTGTGCCGCCGCGATCCCCGCTGCGGAATAAAGACAGCCGTTGGGCGGTCTGCGTCTGGTGGGAAGATGAGCTGGGCCTGCCCCGGCGCTGCCTGAATTCACCGCCGAAACGGGGCTCTAGCAAGGTAAAGGGGAAGCATCCCGGAGAGTGGCAGGCGCATCGGAGTTGGCATGGGGCGGTGGCGGGTCGTGAACTCGCGAGGTTGGGTGCTGTTCGCAAGACAGTTCCGCCGGCTGAGTACTAGAGAGTCTAATCAATTCCTGTGATAGGCTTTACGCGTTTCAAGGTGAATCGTTCACGGTCCATGCCCCTTCGGCCAGAAGCCGTTTCATGAAGTTGTTCCTCGCTCCATTTTGGCCGGCACCCTCAGACCGCAAACGCTTTGCCCGGGTCCTCAAAATCCTTCGGCGTGGGCGGACAATGAAACTCAACACTTCTGCAATGCGCAATTCCCTTTTCATCCTTGCTCTTACTCTGGCGCTGACGGGCCTTTCTGCAGCAGCCAACGCGCAAGAGAATCCTGAGGCCGAGAAGAAGACTGCGCCTACGGCGAAATTCCCCGCGGCAAAAGCGCAGGCAGCGGCAGCTACCGAACAACCTGACGCGGACGCCCCTAAGCAGAAAGCGGCCAAAGAAGAAAAGGATAGCCCCGACGCAATTCGCAAACGCGAAGAATGGTTTTACAAACAGCGCAGTTCCGCGAACGGGCACATCCCGGCCGGAGCTCGTGCTAACGCGCTTGCGCACATGCAGCGCATGATGGAAGCGGAAGGCAAGTTGGTGCATCGCGCGGACGGCTCCGTCGCCGAAGTGGCTCCTTTCGCCGCATCCGTAACAAATACGTGGACTTCCATCGGGCCGACGCCCACGACTGGCGGGTTTTTCAGCCCCGTAACAGGCCGGATAACCGCGATTGCGGTTGACCCGACCGATGCAACGGGAAACACGGTGCTGATCGGCGGCGCGCAAGGTGGCATTTGGCGAACAACAGATGCAGGGACGACGTGGACGGCGGTAGGCGATCAAAACTTGTCACTTTCGATGGGATCGATTGCATTCGCTCCGTCCCTGCCCGCAACGGTCTACGCAGGTACTGGCGAGCAAGCTTCGATCGGCTTCGATATTTACTATGGCGCGGGAGTTCTCAAATCCACGAATAGCGGCCTAACGTGGACACCGACATGCACCACTCCAAGCGCGACCTGCCCGTTCATCGGGCCATATAGCGACGCGACTCCCTTTGGCTTTTTCACCCTGGGTGGCACGCGTATCAGCTACGTGGCGGTAAACCCCAGCAATCCCGCGATGGTGCTGGTCGCAGCGCAAACACAGTTCGGGCAGGGTTCGACCGAAGGGGTGTATTGCTCGAGCGACAGCGGAAATACCTGGAACATCGTTTCAACAGCGTCTGGGGAAATGTCAACGTTTGTGGGTTTCGCATCATCGACAGTGGCGTTTGCGGCGCTTGGCAATCCCTTTGGGAGCACGACGGGTAAGAATGGGATCTATGAGTCAACGAACGCAAACAGTTGTGCGCTAGCTTTCTCAGCGCTCACGACCGGTCTCCCGGCCGAGAACACGATGGGCCGAATCGATCTGGGAATATCGCCGCTGTTCGCAGCGGACAACACGGTTTACGCGTCAATCGCGGATGCTACGATTGATCCAACCACGAAGGTCACAAGAGCTTCGAACCCCAATCTTGGAGTCTGGGTAACAACCAATGGTGGAACAAGCTGGACGCAGACGACGGCGCCCGATGTGTGCAACGCACAGTGCTGGTACGACAACGTTGTCAAAGTAGATCCCAACGGCAAGAATTTCGCTTTTTTTGGCGGCGCCGCCGTCTCAGTTGGCAGTGCACCCTCCTGGGTAGTTCGCACTGCGAACGGAGGGACAAGTTGGTCCTCGGTCATTCCGAATCTAGGGGGCGGTAGCGCGGGCCTGCCGCACGTAGACAACCACGCGATGGCCTTCGCGAAGATTGGGACAAAAGTTCGCATGTACCTTGGCAATGACGGCGGAATCTGGCGGACGGATGACGCGGAAGCTACGCCGGTGGTCTGGACGAATCTGAACGACTCTACACTTACGTTGACACAGTTCTATCCGGCTATTTCCATTCATCCTTCCTCGCAGGCGGTGGCCTTTGCGGGAGCGCAGGACAACGGCAGCCAGATCTACGCCGGTCCCGGCACAACCTGGACCGACAACAACTTTTGCGGTGACGGCACGGGAACAGCGATCGACAACGTAGTTCCCAGCACCGTGTACGTGGCCTGCAACGGAATCAATATTGGCGTTTCGACGCAGAACGGTCAGCCGAACACTTTCCTCAATGCGGTGAACGGAATCAATATGGGAGACAACTCGGACTTCGTGCCCCCGCTGGTCACAGACCCAAGCACACTGAATACCGTGTACGTCGGCACCACGAAGGTCTACCAATCCGTAAACGCTGGGAGCTCTTGGACGGCCTTGTCCGGCGACCTAATAAACGGAGCGAATGGCGATTCATTGACGGCTATGGCCGTTGCACCTGGAAACCCGAAGGTCGTGTATGCAGGAGCGGATACTGGACAAGTTTTCGTAGCCACAAACGTGGCGGCTGGATCCGGGACATTCGCCCAAGTTGCCGGGCAGGCTAGCCTTCCGCCGCGCCAGGTTTCGGCAGTCACCGTGGATCCAGGGGACCCAACTGGCGACACGGCATACGCCGGATTCTCGGGATTCGCGTTTGTCGGCAACGGCATCAACGACGTCATCGGCCATCTCTTCAAGACGACCGATGGCGGCGCGACCTGGAAGGACGTCAGCTGTACGGTGGCCAATTGCGCGACACCTGCAGCGGCCGACCTGCCGAACAGCCCTGTGAATGATGTGGTGGTTGACCCTGATGTCACTGGAACACTTTACGCCGCGACGGACATCGGGGTGTTTCAAGGAGTCTGCACGACCACGTGCACGTGGACGACGCTGAGCACCGGGCTTCCGCACGTCGCAGTGCTTTCACTGAAATTGCATCACGCCTCGCGCACATTGCGTGCAGCCACGCACGGCCGTGGCGTGTGGGACATTGTTCTCAATAACTTCGCTTTTTCGACCCCGCACATTTCCTCCATTTCCCCGGTTTCCGCAAATGCAGGTACTACGACGGCTGTTAACCTGACCGTGAATGGAATCGGCCTGACAGGCGGCACCGTTCAGTGGAACGGCGCCACCGCAGGTGTTACACAAGGCGGCGGCAGCGACACTTCCCTGACCGCCACGATTGCCACTTCACTGCTTGGTGGCGGGGGGGCACCCCAGATCACCGTGAAAGTTGGGGCCAGTACCAGCAATGCGCTGACGTTCACGGTGATAGGCGGAGCGCCAACAATTACGGCGGTGAGTCCAACGAGCGCGCTTGTGAACGCGGCCGCGACGCCAATTACAGTGACTGGAACTGGGTTTGCTTCGAATGCAGTAGTCATGATGAACCCAGACGTGGGCGGTACCTTGACCATTACGCCTACCTCCGTGACTTCAACGCAAATCATGGCGACCGTTCCAGCGACTTTCATGGCCAATTTCGGGAGCACGAATTCCGTCGGCGTACAGAATCCGCCGCCAGGAGGCGGGACCACTGTCACTACCCAGACAGTAACGTTGCCCACGTTTGTCGTTGTGGCTCCGGCGCCGAGTAACGACAACTTCGCGAACGCCATCAGCATCACCGGGAATACCTTCACGGACACGAAGGACAGCTCCGCCGCGACAACTCAAACGGGCGACCCAGCGCCGCCCTGCGCGCAAGACCCGCGGATCCCGTTTGTCACAGGAACGTCGAATACGATCTGGTACAAGTTCACGCCAACGTCCAACGGAACGATTACAGATGTGGACACCATTGGAAGCAGCTACGACAGCGTGCTCTCGATTTGGACTGGATCCGCAGGCAGCTTGACGGTGTTCGCCTGCAACGACGACATCGTTGCAGGAATCGTCACACAGTCGCAGTTGACAAACCTCGCCGTCACCTCAGGGACGACGTACTTCATCATGGTCAGTTCCTTCGGCCAGGCCGATCCCAATCCGGTCGCGTTTGGCGGAAAGAGTATTCTGAACTTCACTTTTGCCAGCAGTAGCGGGACCGGCGGCTTCACGATCGGCGGCACCGCGGTTTCGCTCTCGCCCGCAACAGCTGGAAGCAGCGGCACCGGCACGTCCACAATCACCATGACGCCTGCCGCCGGTTCGACCGGCACCCAGACCGCAAATATAACCTGTTCGGCGCTTCCGCCCGGGGTTACCTGCACACCGAATCCGCTGTCAATTACTGCAACTGGTACAACAGCGGCGTCGCAGCCGTTGACCGTGACAGTGGCAGCGCCCGCTGCAGCGAACGCCACGGCGTCCGTAGTGCCTGACGAGCGCAAACTCTATGCCGCGGGCCTGACCATCCCGGGCGGTGGCAAGGGTTGGTGGACGCTGAGCGCAATCACCGGGCTCGGCGCCATACTCTTGCTCTTGCTCCCGGGGCGGAAGCGGTACCGCGCGGCGCTGGCTCTCGGCCTGCTCTGCATCCTGAGCTTCACGCTGGGCTGCAGCAGCTCCGGAGGAGGCGGCGGTGGTGGTGGCGGCGGCCCGGTAGCTACCACGACGCACCTCACGGTCACCAGCGCGACAAAGGGGCCGGCTACCACCGCGTTTACCTTCACCGCGACCGTGACTGGCGGCACACCAACGGATATGGTGCAGCTGTTTGACGGAACGACTGCCATTGGAACTGCTGTGGCAGTCTCCGGCGGCACGGCGAACCTTTCCACGGGGCCGATGAGCACGGTGGGAACGCACGCCATCAGCGCGCACTACGCCGGCGATGCCACCAATACGCAAGCGTCGTCAAGCCTCCCCCTGAACGTGACGGTCACAGGATCGACTACGCTCTCCATCGCGGCGTCGCCTGCGGCGTCGAATGGGTCACCAACAATCAACATCACAATTAATTGAGAATCATACAAGGAACAAAGACGGGGCGGCTCCGAGGTTTTGGGGCCGCTCTTTTTTGGGGAATCGTCAGTTGACGTTGGGCGGAAAAACGATGTTCCAGAACAGCGGCGCCGGCGTCAGAAATTCCACCGGAAGCAACGAGCCTTCCTGATTCATCTGGCCAGGACGGACAACGTTGACCTCCACTTTCTGTTGGGACTTGGGATTCTCGATCGTGAACTTCGTGCCTTGGGCAAAGCCCTCGGGAAGAATGATCATGGCGCCAGTGGCGCTAACGGTATGCGTGAAGCCTTTGATGGGCTCCGGCTTCCCGGCAATGTGAACGATTATGGCCATGCGCAGCAGAACACGCTGGGCGCGGCGGCGCTCCTCGGCGGTCGGCTGCCGCTGCACCGCAGGGCGCACGGGATGCCCGCCTGGGGCCTTGAGGTTGGAGGTAGGTTTAATCACAGTTCCAGCCCCCAAAAATCCATCTCTGGGGCGACTAGCTCGATTCCATATTCCCAACCGTCGGGGCGCGCATTGCCCTTCCAAACAATCACCGCGGCGTTGCTGGTCTCGGTGGCCAGATTCGTGAGCGCCAAGCGATGCTCGAGGTCCAGCGAATCGGAAAGCACCACCATGCAGCCGTAGGGATTCACCACTCGCGTGTGGGCTTCGACGGCGTGGCGCTTGCCGGCATCGCCGTCCCATTCCAGGCGCACGGGAACACGGGAATTCATGCGGCGGCCGCGACGACTCTCGCGGTGCCGCGAGCCCAACTTCTTGGTTTCGCGCACCTTAACGGGCATATTTACCTCAATAGCGTCATGCTAGAGTTGAAGGGAAAAGCGGTCAATGGTACGTCCGCGGACGATGGCGCAAACGAGTAGCTGTCCGTAAGGACAGGGGTAGCAACGGGGGCAAGGACAGGTCGTGAAGAATCTGATCGTGAATGCGGACGACTTCGGGTGGACCGAAGGGGTCAACAAAGGGATTGTTGAAACGTTTCGGCACGGGATTGTGACTAGCACGTCGGTGCTGGCCAACGGCGCAGCCTTTGCGGACGCGCTGGAGAAGGCCAGCTCCGCGCCGGGCCTGGGCGTGGGGGTGCACCTGAACCTGAGCGACGGCGCGCCGGTGGCGGACCGCGAGAGCGTGACGAGCCTGCTCAATGACGAGGGCCACTTTGCGGGCGGCCCGGAGAGCCTGCTGCTCAAGCGAGCGCGGCGGGGGCTGCTTTTGGGCGAAGTGGAGCGCGAATGGGACGCGCAGATCGAGAAAGTGCGCGACGCGGGGATCGAGCCGACGCATCTGGATGGGCACAAGCACGTGCACATGCTGCCGGGGCTGTTTGAGATTGCGCTGAAACTGGCCAAGCGCCACGGCATCGGCGCGATTCGCATCGCGCACGAGGCGTCGAGCCTGCGCGCGGCGCTTTCGTCCGGGGAAAAACAGCGCGGCAGTGTCGTTCTGAAGCAGGGCGTGCAGGCGCGCGGATTGAAGCTGCTGGCCCGCGACGCGCGGGAGCAGGCCGAACGCGGCGGAATCGGCGCGGCGGATTATTTTTGCGGAATCGCGCAAACCGGCGAGCTCACCAAGGAAGGCGTGGCGCGCCTGCTCAAGATCTTGCCGGATGGAACAACGGAGCTGATGTGCCACCCCGGCTACGTGGACGCGGCACTGCTGAAAACCGCGACCCGGCTGCAGGATTCGCGGCGCACCGAGCTGGAGATCCTCACGGACACGGCCATTCGAAATCTTGTCGCATCGCAGGGGATTCGCCTGATAGACTATGGATTCATAACCCAGGAAGCGTAAATGGCATTTGCGGAAGAGAGCATGAAGGGCGACTCGCTCATTCAATATTCGATTGTCGTTCCGTTCTTTAACGAACAGGAAAACATCCCACCTTTGTACATGAAATTGACGGAAGTGATGGATGGCATTGGCGAGCCATTCGAACTGGTGTTTGTGGACGACGGCAGCAAGGACAATACCTTCAAAGTGCTCTCGGATATTTATGAGCATGACGGGCGCGTGAACCTGGTTCGGTTGCGAAGAAACTTCGGGCAGACGGCGGCGCTGAAGGCGGGCTTTGATTTCGCGCGCGGCGAAGTCATCATCTCCATGGATGGAGACCTGCAGCACGACCCCGACGAGATTCCGCGCTTTCTGGAAAAAATCGAGGAAGGCTACGACCTGGTCAGCGGCTGGCGGCATCAGCGCAAAGATCACTGGCTGATGCGGCAGATTCCCAGCCGCATCGCGAATTGGATGATGGCGAAACTCTCCGGAATCGAGTTGCACGATTTCGGAACGACCTTTAAGGCTTACCGGCGGGAAATTATTCAGGAAATTCAATTGTACGGCGAGCTGCACCGCTTTATTCCCGCGCTGGCGAGCTCGACCGGCGCGAAAATCGCGGAAGTGCCCATCGAGAATCGCGAGCGCAAGAGTGGCAAGTCCAATTACGGAATCGGGCGAACGATTCGCGTATTTCTGGACTTGATCATCGTAAAGTTTCTGCTGGATTATTCGACACGTCCGCTGCAGTTTTTCGGTTTACTGGGTATGGCCGGAGCAGGGCTGGGCTCGCTGATGGCGTGCTTCCTGGCGTACGAGAAGTTTTTCCATCACCAAGCCATCATGACGGAGCACGGGCCGCTGATGCTGCTCTCCGTCGCGCTGTTCGTTAGCGGCGTGCAGTTCATCTCCATGGGATTGCTGGGCGAGATCATCGCGCGCACCTATTACGAATCGCAGAACAAGCCGATCTACGCGCTGCGCGAAGTGAAGAGCCATCGCAAAGAGATGGGTGATTCCGCCGAGTCGCCGCGGCCCTCCGGCAGCTCCGAACGATAATACGTTTAAATTTTTGTGCTTTTTTGCGGTTCAGCCGTGGCGCGTGATTTTGCGGTATTCGCCGCGGTAGAAGACCAGCGGCTCGCCTTCGGACATTTCCGCGGATTCCACTTCCCCGACAAAAATGGTGTGATCGCCGGTAATGTAGGAGGCGACGACGCTGCACGTAAGGCGCAGAATCGTGTCTTCCAGCAACGGAATGCCGCCGCGCGTCCAATCGTAGTGAATGGACAGGCGCTCCTCAGCTTCCTCGCTCTGCTCGCCTTTGGCGAAATACTCGGAGATCGCTTCCTGGCCTTGCTTCAAGACGCTGACGCCGAAGCGCCGTTTTTTTTCGAGCAAAGGAAGAAGCTTGGCGCGCTGGTCCACGCAAACGAGGATCAGCATGGGCTCGAGCGACACGGACGTGAACGAGTTGGCGGTCATTCCGTGGACCAGGCCGGGCGCGCGCTCGACGGTCACGACGGTCACTCCCGTGGAGAAGTGGCCAAGCGCTTTGCGAAATTGCAGGGTGGTGAGTGGCGGCGTGGTGATCATCGAAGTTTTTGAAGATACCATATTGCGCGCCGTGAAAGCGAAGCGCCGAGCGATTCGGCGCGTGTATGATCGGACGGCACCAATAGTCTGGGGATGGAGCGAAAACGTATGGCGCGGAAGATTGCGATTTTGGGGGGAACGGGAGCGGAAGGCTCCGGGTTGGCCTACCGTCTGGCCAAAGCGGGCGAACACATTTTAATTGGTTCCCGTGATGCGGCGCGCGCCGAGGAAACCGCGAAGAATTTGCGCGAGCGCATTGGCGGCGCGGCACAGATCGAGGGCATGGACAATCTGTCAGCGGCCGCGGCGTGCGATATCGCGGTGCTCACGGTTCCCTTCTCCGGCGCGCCGGCGTTGCTGAAGCAACTGAAAAGCGTATGGAAGCCTGGGACTGTCGTGATTGATACGACTGTGCCGCTGGCAGCGTCGGTGGGCGGAGCAGCGACGCGCATGCTCGGCGTGTGGCAGGGTTCCGCGGCGCAACAAACACGCGAACTCTTGCCTGCGGAGATGAGCTTCGCCGCGGCGTTCCAAAACCTAGGTGCCGAATTGCTCGCCGGAGACGGGCCAGTGGAGTGTGACGTCCTGGTATGCGGCGACGACGAGAAAGCCAAGCAGGTGGCCTCTGAACTAGTCGGCAAAATCCCAGGCGCGCGCGCCCTGAACGGCGGCAAGCTGGAGAACGCACGAATCGTCGAATCGCTGACCGCGCTCCTGATCGGCCTGAATATCCGCTACAAAGTTCACAGCGCCGGGATTCGCTTCACCGGGCTTCCGGTGAAATAACGCATCTCCTTCTGCCGGAGAGTACGGGGCCAACTTCCGGCGAACCGAGTAATAAGCAAGTGCTCCACACGAAAGCTTAGACTCTTTCTTCCAAAGTGATTTAGCGCTATAAATATTCCGAGAGCGCCGGCATGGCGTGACCACGACCAAGATCAAACTCCACGACCGAACTCATGCTGTTGGACGAAGTTCGAAATGCCATGCTCTGGAATTGGACGCCCAATTAGAGAATTAGAGACGTTGGGAGGGTGCGATGTCCAAACTTCAATTCCCCCCTCGGAAAGCCCTGCTAGGAGTAGCCGCGGTTTTTGCAATGTCTGTATTGGCCACAAATGCGGATGCACCGCGTGGATGGCATCTTGCGGGATCCAAGCCCGCTGAGTATGAGACTGGCGTGGATACCGATCAAGCTTACCTTGGTCACGGGAGCGCATTTCTAAAGAGCAAGCGGCCGAGCGTCGACGGATTTGGTACGTTGATGCAAAGCATCACCGCGGAGCAATACCGGGGCAATTCGGTGCGGCTTAGCGGACTTGTGAAATCGGAAGAGGTTACCGGGTCGGCGGGTCTCTGGATGCGCGTGGACAAAGGAACAGAGGTGCTGACCTTCGACAATATGCAGAAGCGGCCGATTAAAGGCACGACGGGCTGGCAACGCTACTATATAGTTCTGAATGTTCCCAAGGATGCGACGGGCATTTCGTTCGGAATTCTTCTTCAGGGACCAGGACAAGTCTGGCTCAACAGCACGAAATTCGAGATCGAGGCGTCAGCTCCAGGCCCGAGTGAGAAAATCCTCCCTGACAAACCAGTGAACTTGGAGTTTAACGACTAGGCAAAGCAGTCCTCCAGAACTCTGACCCTGAGACCACATGCTGCGCTTTTTCAGCTACCTATTTGGAGATGGTCTGTGGCACACGCCTCCGCGCGGTCCGGCGCGGCGGTAGTTCTTACAAAGATGACGGGAGGGACAGCAGGGCGCGGGCGAGTTTGCGCTTTTGTGCGAGCGTTTTCATGATCGTCGGGAGAATTGTGACTTTCATGCCGAGGGCGGCGATTGCGGTGGCTTGGGATTTATCGGCAGGATCGATGACGAACGTGCCGGTGAACGGGGCGTAGAGTTTCGCGACGCCGAGAGCGGTCGGTTCGTGGCCTAGTTGGGCGAGCATTTTGTCCGAGGGGCCTTTGAGCGATTTCCCGGCGACGATGGGACAAACGGCGAAGACATTTTCCCTGCGCGCCTGCAGCTGCTCGCGGATACCGGGGACCGCGAGGATCGGGCCGATGCTGATCAACGGATTGCTGGGGCAAACGATGACGCGATCGGCATCCAGGATGGCTTCGAGGACGCCGGGAGCAGGCCGCGCGGAGTCGATACCAGCGAAGCGGATGTCGCGGACGACGGGTTCGGCGCGGCGCTTGACGAGATATTCCTGAAAATGCAGCGCCCCTTCATTGGACTCGATGATGGTCGGAACAGGATCGTCGGACATCGGCAGGATGAGGGACTTCACGCCAAGCGCGGAGCGGATGGAATCCGCAGCCTGGGAGAGACTCTTTCCTTCGCCAAGCAACGCGGTGCGATGGATGTGCGTGGCAAGATCGCGGTCACCAAGATTGAACCAATTCGCACGGCCATAGATGGCGAGGCGCTTCAGCGCGTGAAACGTTTCGTCGCGGAATCCCCAGCCCTTCGCGGAATCGATGACCACCGCCAGCGTGTAGGTGACAATGTCGAGGTCGGGCGAAATCTTAAGTCCGTGGAGAACGATGTCGTCGCCGGTGTTGACGATGATCGTTAGCAAGGGCGGGTCCATAACACCATAAAGACCAAGCAAAAGTTTCGAGGCGCCGACGCCACCGGCGAGAGCGGTAATTTTGAGTTTTTTGGATGGCGGCATACGTGGATCAGATGGCGGCGGCGAGACCGGCGCTACGCGGGTAACCGTCCGCATCGGAGATGGCAGCGACGCGACTGCGAACACGCGTGGAAAGAAATTTGTCACGCCCGACAAATTCCGGATAGAGCGCCAGGCGTTCGCGCAAGGTAAATCCGCGCGCCTCGGTTTCCGACCGCAGCCGCGAAATTTGTGGCCAGGCCGCTTCCGGATTGATGAAATCTTTAGTGACCGGGGAGATGCCGCCCCAATCGTTGATGCCCGCGTCGAGCAATCGAGGAAAATCGCTGTAACTAAGATTGGGCGGCGCCTGTACATTCATGTGCGGGCCAAGAATAAGCCGGGCCAGTGCAATCGTGCTCAGCATGTCGTCCAGCGAAGGCTCGGGGTGCGCGGCCATGGGAATTTCGGGCTTGGCGCGAAAATTCTGAATGATGACTTCCTGAATGTGGCCGTACGTTTCGTGAAGCGTTCGAATCGCAAGAAGCGAGTCCACGCGCTCTTCCATCCTTTCGCCGATGCCAATCAGAATTCCCGTCGTGAAAGCGATCGAAAGCTTCCCTGCTTCTTCCATAGTGCGCAGTCGCAGGGCGGGAACTTTGTCGGGGGCATTGGCGTGCGGCAAGCCGTTGCGCATTAGCCGCGGGCTGACGTTTTCGAGCATCAAGCCGACGCTCGCGTTTGAATTCTTCAACCGCTCGAGAGCCGAGCGGTCCATTACGCCAGGATTGGCGTGTGGAAGCAGGCCGGTTTTTTCTAGAACGAGCTCGCACATGGCGGCAAGGTAGTCCAGCGTGCGGGCGAAACCTTGCTGGCGAAGAAATTCGCGGGCCTCGGGAAAAATGCGCTCGGGCTGATCACCCAGGCTGAAGAGCGCCTCCTTGCAACCGGCGCGGCGGCCTTGCTCGGCAAGCGCGAGGACTTCGTCCGGAGTCATGAAGTGCGCGCCGGGCTGGCCAGGATCCTTTCGAAACGTGCAGTAGCTGCAGTAATCGCGGCAAAGCGTGGTCAACGGAATGAATACTTTCTTAGAAAAGGTAACGACAGTTCCCTTTCCGCGGGCGCGCAGCTCGTTAGCGGCACCCAGCAGCTCTTGCAGGGGCGCTTGTTCGGCGAGCAGCAAGGCAGAAGCGCGATCGATCGCGACGCCTTCACGGGCGTGGGTCAGAGCATCCACGACTTCAGGATTCAATGAAGGGCTTGGAGAGACTTCGTGGAGTCTGGTGTTCATGATGGAGCGCTTACAAACTCAAGAAAGAATTTAACACAGAGATCACGGAGGACACAGAGAGCACAGAGAAGAAGAGGCTAGCGGAACAAATCCTCGGCAGCGGGGCGGATGATGCGCGCGGCGGGGTCGGATACCGGCTTATAGCGATAGCCGCGAATGAGCACGACTGGAGAGCCTTTGGATTTGTCCATGAGGAGGCCGGCGGCAGCGGCAAGTTCATCGGCGACGGCGAGGATGGTGGCGTTCAGCAGTTTTCCTTGGCGATCCGGCGTCCCGCGCAAATCGAGGAGAACCGGTACACCCGCCGCGCCGATGGCCACATTTGTCAGCCCGAGACGCCAGGGCCGGCCAAACGTATCACTGATGATGACGGCCACGCGCTTGCCGGTCCGTTTGCGAAGCGCGGCGGCGAGTTTTTTTGCCGAGCGGTCCGGATTCTTGGGAAGCAAGGTCACAACATCACTGCCTGGAACGTTCGAATGGTCCACGCCGGCATTGGCGCAAACAAAACCGTGGTGCGTTTCCGTGATGAGCACGTGATCGCTTCGAACGATCCGCCGTGACTGCTGCAACACAATCTCCACCGCACGTGGATCCTTCTTCAGCTGCTCGCCAAGGATAAGCGCTTGCGGCGAAGGCTTTACACTCGCGAGGTCAACCAGCGCCCCCTCCGCCTTCGAAACGATTTTCTGCGCGATGACCAGCACGTCGCCGTTTTCAAAGTGGATGGAGGCTCGACGCGCAGCGTTGGCGATGGTTTCCACAAGATCATCGCCACGCCGAATCTCGGGAATCCCCGGAAGCGAAAACAAGCGCAGCTCCGCCGCTACTGTGGACGTAGCACCTGTGGCAGAAGGAGATGATCCTCGTTTCGGCATAAGCGTAGAAAATGAATCTTACGCGACACGCCGAATCCTTTCACCTGCGAACATTCCAGACGCAAAAAAAAAGAGCGGGCCCCTGCCGAAAGGCAAAGGCCCGCCCGGGACGCTCGCTGTAAGACCCTTAGGACTTGCCCTTGGGAGGTTTCTCTTCCTGCGGCGGCTTGCTCGCCGGTTTCGCTTTCTGGACTTCCTGTTGCTGTTTCTGCTGGAGTTTCTGTTGCTGCTGGTCGTGTTTTTGTTCCAGCTGTACGAGCTGTTGCTGGTGCTGTTGATTGAGCTTCTGCTGTTTTGCTGCGTCAGCTTGCTGCTGCGCCTGCTGGCGTTGCTGCACCTGCTTCTGCTCGATCTTCTGGCGTTCCTGGTCCTGCTGCGCGCGGAGTTGCTCGAGTTGTTGTTGATGCCTCTGCTCGAGCTGCGCGTTCGCAGCATTCGAGGCGTTCACAGCGTTCGAATTGCTCGGCCGCGCGACGGGCGGACGGTCGCTGTACGCTTTTTGGCTGGCATTCTGGGCGCTGCCGTTGGCGGGCGGAGTAGCTGGCTTGTTGCCTTGTGCCGGCTGGACAGCGCTGTTGGGTGTCACGGGTCGATTAGGATTGGCCGTCTGCTGCGTGCCAACGGCGTTGTTAGAGGTCACGGGGCGATTCGAATTGGCTGCTGGCTGCGTGCCAACTGTCCTGTTGGCTTGTGCGTTCTGCGGCGTAGCCGGGCTCGATGGCGGAGCAATCTTGACCGCCGGATGCACTTGCGCGGCCTCCGGCTGAATCTGCCGCACTTGCGACATCGCCAGTGGCCTGCCGCCATTGGCCTGAATGGCCTGTTGCTGCTTCGCAAAAGAAACCGGTGGAGGAGGCGGAGCCGTCTTCGCGACGACGGGACGATTCGCCAGCGCAGCGGGCGGCTTCGCGGCCGCAGCAGCGCCAGAACCGATCACCGCCTGCCGTGCAGGCGCGACCGGCGGCGTTGTAGCCGCCACAGGCGCGGACGCAACTTCCCTCTGGTTCACAGCCACGCTGTTCTTGGAAACCGATTGTGCGGAGGTGAAGGCTTGCGGCGTCGTGGCTGTGACCGCACCAGGCACGCTCTGATTCACGTAGTGTTGATTGTTCACCGTCACGTTGTTGTTCGTGACGTTGGTCGTCTTGTTGATGACCGTAGTGTTGTAATAGTTGTTCACGACGGTGGTGTTCACCGTGGTGTTCGAAACGTTTACGTTGTTCACGTAGGTGCGGCTTACGGGGTAGGACGGCACGTACACTTCACGCGGTCCCAGCGGGAACCAGCCCACGCTGACGCCGGCGGCAAAGCCACCGCCAACTCCGATTCCAACAGCAAAATGCGGCCCGCCGACCCACGCAACCAGCGCCGGCGCGTACACCGGGCGAACATACGCAACGCCTACGACGGCAACGGGACGCGGCGCGCACGGCACCCAGCCCCACACTCCGCCGACGGTCACCCAGCGGCCGTAGTGAAACGGAGCAAATCCCCAGGGAGCATCATCCACCCACGTGTAACCCCATGGGGCGATGTAGGCCCAATGCCCGTAGTGATAGGGAGCCCAACCAACGACGGTGACGTGAGGAAACCAGACCGTGCCGTACTCCGGCACGGGCCGCCAGCCTCCGTACTCATCCAGATCCTCATAACCGATGGCGTCGGTCGAAACGTAGCGTGCGGAAACAGAGTGATCAATGCGGCGGTCGCGATCGGCGCACCAGCCGTCAAAATCATCATCGTCATTTCCCCAACTCTCGACATCGGCGTCGAGCTGGTCCACGCCGCCAAAGGTTCCAATTTCGCCGTGGCGAATGTTGTACGCGGAACCACCACCGGTGACTTCGCCTTGCCCATCGCGCACAATCACGAGGGTGGTATCGCCCGCTTCGTTCACGTTGATCTTGTAATTGCCGGGGCGGAGCACGGAAAAGGCCAGGTTGGGGGTATCCACCTCAAAGGTTTCGTCGTCGCCGAGGTTGCGCACGCGAATGTTCAATGTGCCTTCGGTGACGCGGATCTGCGTGACGTTGTCCGTCAAATTCAGGAATGAAAAGCCGGTAGTGCTGCCGAGGCGTATAACGGCAGAGCCGATACTTAATTCAGAGCGCGCGCCGCTATCGTTCCAGAGCTTGTCGCCGGTGGTGACGGGGCGATTGACAACGGCGGAAACCCAGTCGTCCGTGCCTGCAGGATTGAAGGAAACGGAGCCTCGTGCGAATCCAAGGCGCGCCACGCGGCTTGGCGGATCGTCGTCATCGGCAGCGGCGCGTTGCGGAGCGAAGAGAGCCACCGCCAAGGCGACGCTGAGGATGCTCACAGCTTTGAGCACAAGTTTTCTCATATCGAAGTCTCTCCTGAAACTTGAACGGCTGTTTTGTAAGTGCGCCGTGACACTTCGAGTCCCGAGAATAAGGGCCTGGGATTAATTCAAACAGTAGCATCACGTGTTGCAAAGAACTCGCCTGGTCTTCTCGCGTATGTCGAAATAGGAAATACGCGCGTCCGAGTTCCCTGTTTTGTTTAACACGCAATGGCAGAAACAGTTGCGAGGGGCGCGTGGCAGGAGCCGATCGCGCATCCTCTCGAAACGCAATTAGGCGTGAACCAAACGGGAAGGAATGTGGCAGGGGAGCTTTGCAAGTTGGGTCTGCTCCGGAACGAATTGGCCAGTTCCGGGTCCGCACAAAAAGCAAAAGGCCCGCCGGGATAATTCAGCGGACCTTCTTGCATCAATCTTGGTTAGTGATGGCCGCCACCGCCTCCGCCATGCGAGGCTCCGCCACCACCGTGGCTCCCTCCACCACCGCTGTGGCTCGCCCCTCCACCACCTCCGCGGCTTCCACCACCGCCACCGGAACCGTGGCTAGGTGGGGAGTAAGAGCGCGACGGAGCGGGATTGCCGTGGCTGGGCGGGGAATATGTCCTTGGCGGAGAATACGTCTGCGGCGGCGAATATGAGCGAGATGGCGAATAGCCGCGATTGCCGTTTGACGGCGGCTGGTACGAACCCCCGTTGTTGTTCGAGTAAGCACCACGGTTGCTGTTGTAGTTCGGAGTCGGCTGACGTGCACCGCTGCCATTCACGCCAGCTTGCGCGCCTCCCCTTGCCCACGACGGACGATCACCCTGCGTCGTGCGCGCGGATTGCGCTGGATCGTTTGCCGGACGATTTGAGCCGCCAAAACCGGCTGGTGCGCGCCCGCGATCGGTAGTATTACCCTGAGCTTCCCATGTCCGGGAGTTGTTGCCCGCGCGCTGCTGCGTAGCTCCGCCTAACGTCGCCGGGCGATTCGACGCACCATTCAGATTCCCTTGCGAATTGCCGACGCGCGCGGCGGTTAGTGTTCGGGTGTTCATGGTGCGGACGGCCTCGTGCGAAGCGCCCTGCGCCGGACTTGTCCGCGCGACCACCGCGCGGCCTTGCACGGACGAAGATGGCCTTGCCGCACGCGAATTCATATTGGCGGCGCCCAGCGAACTGCTCGCAGTGGGTTTGATCCCAGCTCCCGGCGAGTTGGACACCTGAGCACCCTTCAAAGAAGCTGCGGTTACGCGCGTGGAGCCGCCATGAATGGCCTGGCCATTGACGAAGGTATTGCGGTTCGCGACGGTCACCGCGTTCACGTTGTGCGCGTTGACGAAATTCACGTTGTGAATGTTGGTGTTGAACACATTTCGATTGCGGATAAACGTATTCCGTTCGTTGATCCGTTCAAAGAATTCGTGCCGGCAGCCAAACCAGGGATAGAACGGCTCACCAAAGCCCAACGGGAACCAGCCAAGCCCGAAGCCGAAACCACCACCAACGAAGCCGACAAACGCGGGGCCATAGATGGGATAGCCGCCGTACACACCAGGGTACCAACCCCAGCGCCCGCCAAAATAATTCCAGCGTCCGTAATGATACGGAGCAAAGCCCCAGGGCTCGTAGCCAACCCAAGTCCAGCCCCACGGGCCGACATAGTTCCAACTGCCCTCACTGTAGGGAGCCCAGCCGGGTGCGACATCGTTCGGATACCAAACCGGACCATTGTCCGGAGTCTGGCTCCACGTGCCGTTATCATCGAGATCGGAATAGCCCACCGCGTCGCGCGAGACATACTTGGCGGAATCGGAATTCTCTTCTTTCAGGTCGCGCTGCTCCGCCCAACTATCCAGGCCGTCCGGCCCCGGGGCGGCTTCCGCGTTGTACTGAATGTTATCCGTGCCCGTGAATTCCGCTCGCTCGCCTTCATGAATGGGATATGTCTTGCCTCCGGCGGCCACTTCTCCTTCGCCACGCAGCACGGTCACGCGCGAGGCGTCGCCATTCTCGTCCACATCAATACGAAATGCTCCCGCCTGCTTCACGATAAATGCCAGGTTGGGAGCGTCTACTTCGTAGGTATCGCCTTCGCGCAATTCGCGAACGCGGAAATTGAGGCTGCCTTCCGCCAGGCGCATCTGGATTATGTCTTGATCGAGATTCAGGAAAGAGAGGGCGGTCATGCTGCCCAGATGGATGGACGCCTGCCCGGCTTGCAATTCCGCGCGAGAATCCTTGTCTACCCAAATTTTGTCGCCGACGGTTACGGGACGATTCCTGGCAGCGTCGCCCCAGTCGCCTTCACCGCCCGGTTGAAACGAAACGGAACCATCCACAAAACTGACGCGCGCCACGCGCGTCGGCGGATCTTTTTGCTCGTCCGCTTGGGCCCTTGGCGCAGCAAAATTAAGCAGAGCGGCCAATCCCAGGAACAGGGCGGCTTTTCGCGCAATGCTCCCGCGCGTCACTCTGCCTGCACTGGCAAACGATATCGTGTTCATGACCGGTCCCCTGTTCTCAGCCGGGCCCTGACCGCTTGGCGGTCGCCAAAACACGGGGTCCAACAGATAGGAGCGTAGCATCTTATTGCTCCACAGGGTAGAACCCTAATATGGGAAAGAAGTTGCCCTCGTGCCAGATAGAGACTAATAACATCCCCTCAGAGAGACTCTAACCATTGTGTTTTTAGCAACTTATGAGAACTCTCCCCGTTGGGATAGGTTCAAGGCTGAACACCGGCCTGCACAGGAATCGCGCTGCGCGCGGCGTTCTTAAAAACAGTGCCGCCTTTCATCACAAAAACGACACGACGAACGGCAGCAATGTCTTTCAACGGATCCCCATCGAGCGCGATGATGTCCGCCTGCAAACCGGGAGCGATCGAGCCGATTTGATCGGCCATCCCAAGCGCCTCCGCCCCCAGTGAGTTCGCGGAAACCATCGCCACCATAGGGTCCACCCCGCAGTCGCGCACGCGGTCAATGAACTCCTCGGCGTTGCGCCCATGCGCGCCCGCCACGGCGTCCGTGCCAAAAACAACTTTCAGCCCCGAAATTTTCATTGCATGCTGCACAAGCTCGAGGTTCATCGGCAGGATCTTCTCCATGGCCGCAAAACCCTCCGCGGTATAACCCGGCGTGCCGATGTACTTTTCTTTGTTCAGCAAGTAGTTCTCGATGACCAGTCCCGCCTGGGGATCCAGATAGGTTCCCTTCTCGGCCATCAATTTCAGATCGTCGTCGGTCGCCAAGGTGCCGTGCTCAATCTCCGTGCATCCCGCAATCGTTGCGGCGCGGACCGCTTCCTTGTAGGCGTGCACCAGCGTGCGCAGGCCCTGCTTCTTTGCTTCATCGCAAGCGGCGCTCAATTGCTCCTGCGAGAGTGTCATCCCTCCGCCTTGGCGGATGCTCTGCGAAGCGAATATCTTGATCAGGTCCGCGCCCGCTTCCTTTTGTTTCCGCACGTACGCGCGGATTTCATCCGGGGTGCCGCTCTGTTCGCCTCGCCCGATCAGCGGCTCGGCGGCCGTCAGGATGCGCGGGCCGGGCAGTATTCCCTTCGCGATCGCTTCGCGCAGCGGAATATCGTTTGGCGAGCCGGGGCTCTGAATCGTCGTGAAGCCCGCCATCAGAGTCAGCCATGCATTCGAGGCGGCTTTGTATGTATCCTCCGGTGATGTCCCTACCATCCCCGCGTTTTTTCCGTCCTTGCCGAAAATCCAGGTTATGTGCGCGTGCGCGTCAATCCAGCCTGGCAACACCGTCAGGCCACCCAAATCGTAGTCCACCGGGCCAGCTTTTGCGTCAATCGCTACGATTTTTGAGCGCTCGATTACGATGTGAGTGTCGTGAAGGACGCGCCCCTTGCCATCGAGCACTGTGCTCGCCGCAATCACGATGCGTTTGTCCTGCGCAGCCGTCTGCGAAGTGACTCGTTGCGTCAGCACGCAAACGCCAAGAATGCTCAGCATGCATAGAACGATCTTCGAGGAACACATGAAATCTCCTTCCGTCCTTCGACGTGAAGTGCCAAACAAATTGAATATCAACGCAAGGCAGAGTACAGCGCTTTTTTCCATCGGGCATTATCAATGGTCCAATCCACCTTGGCTTTCGCACCTTTGCTCAGCAGCGGGGCCCAGACGGCGCGGTTGCGCTCGTTGCCGGCCACGTTTAAGCGGTCCACCACGGTCATTCCTCGCGTCAGTTCGCTCGTTGTTTCGACGTCCACATAGTGCTCGCTTTGCTGAGTTACGATCGTGGAGTCCAGCGCGATGGACATGGCCACCGGATCCGGAAGCGAAATCCCATGCTCGCCGGTTTGTTCCAAGTAGGCTTCTTGGGCGCGGCTGTTGCATTCGATGGCAAACCGGGCCACGGGCGTGCCAAAACTCAGCACCTCTTTAATGTTTTCCAAGTTCAACGCGGCATCGCCGCGGCAAAGATGCCAGCCGACCATCTCGATGGGCAGTGCGCTTCGAAACACAATGCGCGCGGCTTCCGGGTCGCACCAAATGTTGTATTCGGCCGCCGGCGTCACGTTTCCTTCGCAGCAAGGAGCGCCGCCCATAACCACGCAGCGGCTCACCTTCGTGGCGATTTCCGGCTTCTGCTGCAAAGCCAGCGCAATATTCGTCAATGGTCCCAGCGTCACCAGCACTAATCCTGGATTCGAATCGACTGCCGCCACGATGGCGTTCACGGCGTGCTGCTTTTGCGCCGAGCGCTTCGGCATTGGATACCTGTGGTCGCCCAAACCGTCTCGCCCATGGAACCAGTCAGCGCTCTGGTGCGCGCGCGTCAGCGGTTTTTCCGCTCCCATGTAAATCGGGACATCAGCGCCGCAAAGCTCCGCGGTGTACAACGCGTTCCGCGTGGATTGCTGAACGCCGACGTTTCCGGCAACCGTTGTGATGGCTAGAACTTCAATGCTCGGAGAGCGCAACGCCATGATGAGGGCCACGGCGTCGTCAGAAGCGGTGTCTGTATCAATCAGGAAGGCAGGTTTCACGCGGCGTAGAATAGCAAACCTGCAGAGCAACAGCGTTCAAAAAGAGCTGCGCGAGCCGGGATATGCTTTGGTGGTCAGCGGCAGGTGATGGATTTCACGCCGACAATGCCGCACGGCCATTGCCGCCGATCTGGTAGCCGACTCCACGAATGGTGCGAATGAGCGCGTGGCCGTGGCCGGTATCCACTTTGCGACGAAGATAGTTGATGTAGACATCCACAACGTTGGTGCTGGTGTCGAAATCGAGTTTCCAGACCTCGTGGACGATGCTGGTGCGGGAAACGGGCTGCCCTTCATTGCGCATGAGGAATTCGAGCAGCGCAAACTCCCTCGGACTAAGCCCGATATCCTGGCTCCCGCGCCGCACCACATGCGTCACGCGGTCGAGTTCCAGGTCGTCAATATGCAGAACCGCGCGCGCGGGACGGCTTCCCCGCCGCACTACGGCGCGAATGCGCGCGGAGAGTTCGGCAAATGCGAACGGCTTCACCAGGTAGTCGTCCGCGCCGGCGTCCAGCCCACGCACGCGTTCCTCGACCAGGCCGTCGCCGGCGACCATCAGCACGGGCAGATCAGGCTTCTTGGAACGAATCCCTCGCAGAACATCCAGTCCGGAAAACCCGGGACCATTGAGGTCCAGGATCACCAGGTCGTAGTCCTGTTCCAGAGCCAACCGCTGGGCTTCCATTCCATCTCGAACCACTTCTACCGCAAACTGTTCTTGCAGCAGCCGCTGGTGCAGAAATTCGGCAAGCGGCGCGTCCTCTTCGGCGACAAGAATGCGCATGAGC